>Ga0182747_1000050_pt1 | contig 127901 bp, 125 predicted proteins | sample eDN3rd30CBELigBY_FD_128526 | JGI IMG/M metagenome (GOLD analysis project Ga0182747, IMG submission 128526) | Enriched backyard soil microbial communities from Emeryville, California, USA - eDNA 3rd pass 30_C BE-Lig BY (version 2) (version 2) | ecosystem: Environmental > Terrestrial > Soil >...
AGCCAGGCGGCGAACAGCCGCATCGGCTCGTCGGCCTCCGTAAAATCACCACTCGTTAACTTTACTGTGTGTTCAATCGAAGTCGTCTCGGACATCGCAAATCCAGTCTTGGGCGAATCTGACCTTGGTGGCGAATCTGACCCTGGTGGAGTGTCTCGTTTGACCGGTCTTCCGACCCGTCAGTTGGTCTGTGAAATGGCCCATCCGGACCGTCGTTCCTTATATAGAGGAACCGTCGGGCCCCGCCTATGGCGCGGGCTGGCCGGTATGTCCGTGTTGCTGGTCGCGCTCGCCGCCGGAGGCTGCAGCCTGTCGGGCCAGTTCGACTCGGTTTTCGGATCTAGTTCCGATGTCACCGGCTCCATCACCCCACCACCGGGTTCCAAGGAAGCCGACGAACTGCCGCCGGCCGCCGATCTCGCTTTCGCTCGCGCCGCCGCCAAGGAAGTGCTGACGCGGGGCGGCAAGGACTCGAGCCAGCCTTGGGAAAATCCGGCGTCCGGTGCGCGCGGGACCGTAACCCCGATCGCGCAGTCCTATGCCAATGGCGATTTGACCTGCCATGATTTCCTCGCCAGCTATGTGAATGGACCCAAGGAAGCCTGGTTGCAGGGCGAAGCCTGCCGGCCCCAAAAGGGCGCCAGGCAAGGCTGGGAAGTCCGCTCGATGAAGCCCTGGAAACGCTCATAAGCCCGGGCGGAGCACCTCGTCTCCGTTGCATCGCGGCAACAGGACCCCCACATTAGTCTCGATTCGACGGCATAATGCCGCCTGATTGGGGTATTTCACGAGAGTTGACGGGAGTTGCCACGGATGCGTGACCCCTACACCGTTCTGGGGGTGTCCAAGACCGCGAGCGAGGCGGAGATCAAATCCGCTTTCCGCAAGCTTGCGAAGAAGCACCATCCCGACGCCAACAAGGATGACGCCAAGGCGGCCTCGCGCTTTGCCGAGCTGAATGCCGCCTATGAGATCGTCGGCGACGACGAGAAGCGCAAGGCGTTCGACCGCGGCGAAATCGACGCCGAGGGCAAGCCGCGCTTCCAGGGTTTCGCCGGACAGCCGGGCGGCGGGTTTCACCCGGGCGCCGGCGGTTTTGGTCAGGGTGGTGGCGGTTTCGAGAGTTTCTCGTTCGGGCCCGATGGCTTCCAGCGCCGCGCGGGTGGTGCCGGTGGCGCTGCGGGTTCGGGCTTCGAGGACCTGCTGCGCGGCATGTTCGGCGGGCGGGCCGCCGGGCCGGGCCGGGGCGGTTTCTCGACCGAGTTCGAGCCGGAAGACTTCGGCTCGCAGGCGACCGGGCAGGATCTTGCCGCTTCGCTGACGATTTCGCTCACCGACGCCGCCAAGGGCGCGACCACGCGCGTCAGTCTGCCGACCGGCAAGGACGTCGAGGTCAAGATTCCCGCGGGCATCGCCAGCGGCCAGCAGATCAGGCTGAAGGGGCAGGGCTATCTGGGCCCGCTCGGTCGCAATGGCGACGCCATCATCACGATCAACATCGCGCCGCATCCGCTGTTCAAGGCCGACGGCGACGACCTGCGCCTCGATCTGCCGATCACGCTCTATGAGGCGGTGCTCGGCGGCAAGGTGCGCGTGCCGACGCTCGATGGCGCCGTCGAACTGGCGATCCCGGCCGGCACCAATGCCGGCCGCACCTTCCGTCTCAAAGGCAAGGGACTGAAGGCCAAAGGCGGCAAGAGCCACGGCGACCTGTTCGCCACCGTGCGCGTCATGCTGCCGGAGACGGTCGATGACGAACTCAAGCGCGCCATCGAGAAACTGCGCGCCGAAAAGCCCTACGATCCGCGGAAGGATCTCGCTTAGTCGTCATGGCCGGACTTGATCCGGCCATCCCGCTTAGGTGGCCCCCTGCGTCCCTAAGCGGGATCACCGGGTCAAGCCCGGTGATGACAGCGTTGTGTGTCGTGCTGCCTCACCCCTTCTTCTCCGCTCCCTTGTCGACCTGGTCGTAGATGTTCTTGGCCACCTTCTCGAGCTTGTCGCGGTCCGACGGTCCGCTCACCACGTAGCCGATGTTGTCGTCCACCCAGGTGACCGCGGCATATTGCTCGCCGGTCTTGAACCGAAGCGCCGTCTCGCCATCGCCCGCCTTGGCGCAATAGACCGTGTAGCGCTCGCCCGCGGCGTTTTCGTACATGTAGAACGCCGCCGCGCTGCCGGTCGGCCCCGGCAGCAGGCGGCCACCGACCAGCTTCAGCCCCAGCGCCGACAGATCGGGAATGCGCAGTTCATAGCCGACGCGCTTCGACAGCCATTGCCGCAAATGCGCGGCCTCCGCGCCTGGCACCTCGACGGGGTGGCGCACTTCCACGACATAGAGCCTGTAGGCATCCAGCGCCTGCGCGGTCATCTGGTCGAAACCCGACGGCGCATGGTCCGGCGCGCCGCGCAGCGTCCAGCCGGCGCCGGCGCCGCCGGCAAAGGCGAGCAACACCACGGCCGCCGCCGCGATCCGGAACGGCCGGCTGCCGCGCCGCGTGGCCAGAATATCGCCGGCAATGATGCGATCGAGTTGCAGCCGTGCGGGCACGGGCTCATCCGCCACCGCGCCATAGCGCGCGCGAATGGCGTCGGCCTGCGCGCGCCAGGCGGCGACGAGCGTCGCCGCGTCCGGATTGGCGGCGAGAAAGGTCGCCACGGCTTCCTGGCGGTCGTCCGGCACGACGCCGTCCACATAGGCGTGCAATTCTTCGTCTGTCACCGGCTTGTCATGGTCCGTCATGATTTTGGCCGTCCTATTTCACGCGGCGGAGCGCCGGGCGCCCGCCCTCGAGGAAAGTTTTGATTTGGCTGCGGGCACGCGCGAGACGCGACATCACAGTGCCGATCGGGACGCCCTGGATTTCCGCGACCTCGCGATAACTCAGGCCTTCGAGCACGACGAGGAGCAGGGCGTGGCGCTGCTCATCGACGAGGGTCGCGAGGGCGCGCTCGATATCGCGGGCGCCTTCGGGCGCGCCCTCGGCGGCGTCGCCATCGTCGATCGGCATCATCGTCGGCCGCCGCGCCAGCGCCCGCAGCCGGTTGCGGTTGAGGTTGGCGAGGATGGTGTACATCCAGACGCGGAGGTCGCCGCCGTGGAACAGATGCTCCGAGCGCAGCGCCCGCACCAGGGTGTCCTGCACCAGATCGTCGGCGAGATCGGCGTCGCGCGTCAGCGCCCGCGCATAGCGGCGCAGCGCCGGGATGGTCGCTTCGATGTCACGGCGGAAGGTGGACACCCGCATGCTCCTGAGAAAGCCGACCCGATTGCCGGGGCACCGTCAACCCGGCCGCCCGGACCGGATGCCGACGGCCGTCCGGGCGGGGCGGCCGAGACGAAAAACCCCGCCGCGTCAGACCTATTCCGTGGTGCAGCGGAAATTCACATTGGCCACGGGGACGAGGGTGGTTTGCTTGATGACCCTCGGACCCTATGCCATACGGGGGCGACCGGCGGTTGCCGGCCCAAACGAGGACGGAAATGGCTGAAGGCTCGGATTTGATGCGCGGCAAGCGCGGCTTGATCATGGGAGTGGCCAATAACCGCTCGATCGCCTGGGGCATCGCGCGCGCCTGCCGCGACCATGGTGCGGATCTCGCCTTCACCTACCAGGGCGATGCGCTCAAGAAGCGCGTCGAACCGCTGGCCGAGGAGGTTGACGGGCTGGTGGTCGGCCACTGCGACGTCACCGACGCGGCCTCGCTCGACGCCGTGTTCGCCCAGGTCGAGCAGGCCTGGGGCTCTCTCGATTTCGTCGTTCACGCCATCGCCTATTCCGACAAGGACCAGCTCGACGGCCGCTACGTCGACACCACGGAAGAAAACTTCACCAAGACCATGCTCATCAGCTGCTACTCGTTCACGGCGATCGCGCAGCGCGCCGAGAAGCTGATGAAGAATGGCGGCTCGATGCTGACGCTGACCTATTACGGCGCCGAGAAGTGGATGCCGCATTACAACGTCATGGGTCTGGCCAAGGCCGCGCTGGAATCCTCGGTGCGCTACATGGCGGCCGATCTCGGCGTGAAGAACATCCGCGTCAACGCCATCTCGGCCGGCCCCATCAAGACTTTGGCCGCCTCCGGCATCGGCGACTTCCGCTACATCCTGAAATGGAACGAATACAACACGCCCATGCGGCGCAACGTGACGCTGGAAGATGTCGGCAAGGCCGGCGTGTTCTTCCTGTCCGACCTGTCGAGCGGTGTCACCGGTGAAATCCAGCACGTCGATGCCGGCTATCATGTCGTCGGCATCAAGCATCCGGATGCGCCGGACTTTCCCGTAAAGTAACCTCACTCTCCGCTCATTCCCGCGCATAGCCGTCCGAAGGACGGCGTTCTTCCAGAACACCTAGGTGCGGGAATCCAGTGCGGGGGTCATTGACGCTGCCAAGACTGGGTCCACGCCTTCGCGGGGACGAGCGGGTAAATGACAAGCTCGAACGTTCGCACTGTCTATTACATCCGCCACGGCGAGACCGACTGGAACGCAGCAGGCCGCCTGCAGGGCCATCGCGACATTCCGCTCAACGACACCGGCCGCGATCAGGCCCGGCATTGCGGGCACGTCCTGCGCGACCTGTTCGCCAAGGACGGCATTGATGCCGCCGCGCTCGACTATGTGTCGAGCCCCTTGTCGCGCGCGACGGAGACCATGCAGCTCGTCCGCGACGGCCTGCAATTGCCACGTGACGACTTTCGCCGCGACGACCAGTTGATCGAACTGTCCTTCGGCGACTGGGAAGGCTCGACCATCGCGCTCCTGCACCAGAACGACGCGGTCCGCATCGCCCAGCGCGAGCACGACAAGTTTCATTTCGTGCCGCCGAACGGCGAGAGCTACCAAATGGTCGAGGCGCGCATGAAGCGCTGGTACGAGGGGCTGGCCGGCGACGCTGTGGTCACCGCCCATGGCGGCACCTGCCGCGGGCTGATGGCCAGCCTTGGCGTTGCCCAGCGGGCGGCCGCGCCGCTCATCGATATCGCCCAGGGCGTGGTCTATGTGTTCAGGGGCAGCGAACTCAGCCGGTATGCCTAGGTTGCCGTCATGGCCGGGCTTGTCCCGGCCATCCACGCCTTGCTAATTGGCCAAGTAAGACGTGAATGCCCGGCACAAGGCCGGGCATGACGGGGAGAGGGCGACGGAAGCGGCAATTTGACCCCCGCCGAGTGCCAAGCTACCTAACCCCTACAACGGCGGTTCTCCCATGTCCTTCAACACCTTCGGCCACCTGTTCCGGTTCACCAGCTTCGGCGAAAGCCACGGGGCGGCGATCGGCTGCGTGGTCGACGGCTGCCCGCCGCGCATCCCGGTCACGGCGGAGGAGATCCAGGTTTTCCTCGACAAGCGCCGGCCCGGCCAGTCGCGCTTCACGACGCAGCGGCAGGAGCCGGACGCGGTGAAGATCCTGTCCGGCGTTTTCACCGACGAGGCGACCGGCCAGCAGGTCACGACCGGCACGCCGATCATGCTGATGATCGAGAATGTCGATCAGCGCTCGAAGGACTATTCCGAGATCAAGGACAAGTATCGTCCGGGCCATGCCGGTTTCACTTACGACGTGAAGTACGGCATCAATGATTATCGCGGCGGCGGCCGCTCGTCGGCGCGCGAAACGGCTGCCCGCGTCGCCGCCGGCGCCATCGCCCGCAAGATCGTGCCGGGGCTGAATGTGCGCGGCGCGTTGGTGCAGATGGGACCGCACAAGATCGACCATGCGCGCTGGGACTGGGCCGAGGTCGACAAGAATCCGTTCTTCTGCCCGGACCCGGTGCAGGCGAAGTTCTTCGAGGAGTATCTCGACGGGGTGCGCAAGTCGGGCTCGTCCATCGGCGCGGTGATCGAGATCGTCGCCGAAGGCGTGCCGGCGGGTCTCGGCGCGCCGATCTACGCCAAGCTCGACGGCGACATCGCCGGCGCGCTGATGGGCATCAACGCCGTGAAGGGCGTCGAGATCGGCGATGGCTTTGCCGCCGCCGAACTGTCCGGCGAGGACAATGCCGACGAGATGCGGATGGGCAATGACGGCAAGCCGCTGTTTCTGTCCAACCATGCCGGCGGCGTGCTTGGCGGCATTTCGACCGGGCAGGCGATCGTGGCGCGTTTCGCGGTCAAGCCGACCTCGTCGATCCTGACGCCGCGCAAGACCGTGGATCGCTATGGCACCAACACCGAGCTGTTCACCAAGGGCCGCCACGACCCGTGCGTCGGCATCCGCGCTGTGCCCATCGGCGAAGCCATGGTGGCATGCGTCATCGCCGATCACTATCTGATGCATCGCGGCCAGGTCGGCGAGAGCCTGCCGTGGCCGTTTGAGAAGAAGTAGCCGGCGCGCGGCGCCTGAGGACAAGCGAAGTGTCAAACACCCACGCCAAAGTCGAAGCGGCGATCAAGGCATTCGCCAAGGGCGAGCTCGTCGTCGTCACCGATGACGACGACCGCGAGAACGAGGGCGATCTGTTCGTCGCCGCCTCGCTGTGCACGCCGGAGAAGATGGCCTTCATCATCCGCCACACCTCCGGCATCGTCTGCGCCACCATCACCGCCGCCGACGCGCAGCGCCTGCACCTCGACCCGATGGTCGCCAAGAACGACGCGCCGCTCGGCACCGCCTTCACTGTCACCATCGATCTCAAGCACGGCACGACCACCGGCATCTCGGCCGAGGAGCGCACCAACACCGTGCGCGCGCTCGCCAACGACAATATTGGCGCGGCCGATTTCGTGCGCCCCGGCCATGTGTTTCCGCTGGTCGCGCGCGAGGGCGGCGTGCTGATGCGCACCGGCCATACCGAGGCGTGCACCGATCTGTGCAAGCTCGCCGGCCTGCCGCCGGTCGGCGTGCTGTCCGAACTGATGAACGATGACGGCACCGTGATGCGCGGGCCGCAGGTCGCGGCCTTCGCCGAGAAGCACAAGCTGATCCAGATTTCGGTCGCCGATCTCATCGCCTATCGCCAGGCGCGCGAGAAGCTGGTGACGCGCGTCGGCGAGTTCGCGCTCGACTCCGAAATCGGTCCGCTCAAGGGCTATGCCTTCGTCACGCCGTTCGACGAGGTGCACCACATGGCCTTCGTCTATGGCGATATTGGCGACGGCAAGGACGTGCCGGCGCGCCTGCACCGTGCCGACGTCATCGGCGACGTGTTCGGCGGCGGCAAGGCGATCCACGCTTCGCTCGCGCGCTTCAAGGCGGCCGGCCGCGGCGTCATCGTCTATCTGCGCGATGGCACCGCCGGCGTGCCGGTTGCCGCTATCCCGAAAGGCGAAGCCAGCGCCACCGAAACCGCCCGCTCGCAGCAGTGGCGCGATGTCGGCGTTGGCGCCCAGATCCTCAAGGACCTCGGCATTTCCTCGATCCGGCTGATGACCTCGAGCCAGCGCACCTATGTCGGTTTGGGCGGTTTCGGCATCGAAATAGCGGGAACCGATATATTGGAATGCTGAGGGGCATTCCCTGATCGGCCTTTTTTCCGGCCGGTAGCCGTGCCAGCATGATTCCCCTGTGCATCGACGCAGGAGGGCGGCATGAGGCGGTCTCGTCTTTTCGGCGCTGTCGGGGGCGGCTTATGCGCCGCCCTGTGCGCGGCTTATGCGCTGGTGGCTTATGCCGCGCCGCATGCGCGTCTTGCGGACCTCAAACCCAGCGCCATCCCGGTTGACGTCGAACTCGTTCTTGCCGTCGATATTTCCTATTCCATGGACCCGGACGAACAGGCGCTGCAGCGCGAGGGCTACATCCAGGCGCTGACCTCGCGCGAATTCCTCACCGCCATCCGCGAGGGTGGCCACGGCAAGATCGCCGTCACGTATTTCGAATGGGCCGGCCCCGCGACCCAGAAGGTCGTCATGCCGTGGCGTGTCATCGACGGGCCGGAAGCGGCCGATGCCGTGGCGGCGGAGATCGCGCGGGCGCCGACGAGCCGCGCCTCGCGCACCTCGATTTCGAGCGCACTCAAATTCGCGCGCACTTTGTTCGACGACAGCGGCTATCGCGGCGTGCGCCGGGTGATCGATGTCTCGGGCGACGGCGCCAATAACTCCGGGCCGCTCGTGGCTCCGGTGCGCGACGAGATCGTCAAGGAGGGCATCACCATCAACGGCCTGCCGATCCTGCTCAAGCGCCTGAACTACGCGACCATGGATATCGAAGACCTCGATGTTTATTACGAGGATTGCGTCACCGGCGGCCCCGGCGCCTTCGTCATTCCGATCCGCGAGCGAGAGAAGTTCGTCGAGGCGACGCGGCAGAAGCTGCTGCTCGAGATCGCCGGCCTGCAGCCGGAGCCGAAGGTGATCCCCGCCAGCGCCGACAAGCCCCGTATTTCATGCACCATCGGCGAAAAGATCTGGCGCGAGCGCTGGGGCGACGGGATGGATTTTCGGTGAGCTTCCCTCTCCCCGCGAAGCGGGGAGAGGTAAAGAAAAGTCACCTCTCGAACCGCCCCACCACCTCCACATGATGCGAGTAACGAAACTGATCGACCGGCGTAACGCCGGTGAGCTTGTAGCCGCCGGCCATGAGAATGCGGGCGTCGCGGGCGAAGGTCGTGGCATCGCACGACACTGCGATCACCAGCGGCACCTTGCTTGAGGCGATCTCCTGCGCCTGACGTTCGGCGCCCTGACGCGGCGGATCGAACACCACGGCGTCGAAACCCTTGAACTCCATTGCCACCATCGGATTGCGGAACAGGTCGCGCGTGCGCGCTTCGACCGGCTTGAGCCCCGGCGCGCTCTTGATGCCGCGCTCCAGCGCCTTGATGGCGCCGGCTTCGCTGTCGGCCGCCAGCACGCGCGCCGTCTCGCCGACCCGCAAGGCAAAGGTGCCGATGCCGCTGAACAGATCGGCGACTCGCTTTGCCTTGCCGATGTGTTTGATGACGAGCGCCGCCAGCGCCGCTTCGCCCTCAGCGGTGGCTTGCAGGAAAGCGCCGGGCGGCAGCGGCACCGTGGCGCGGCCGATCTTCAGCGTCGGTTCGACACGCTGCAGCACCAGTTCGCCATGGCGCGTGATGCGCGCGAGTCCGAATTTGTCGGCGAGCTTGGCGAGGTCGGTGAGCCGTCCGGTTGAGAGCGGCCCGGAGCCGCGCACATCGACATCGAGGCCGCGGTCGCTGGCCGTGACGTGAATATCGAGCGGCTTGTTGGTCGGCTTGAGCACCTCGGCGATGGCCCAGGACACCGGAATGGTGCCGGCAAGGCTGTCGCTGAGAATGGGGCATTCGTCGATGGCGACGATGTGATGGGCGCGCGGCGCGGTAAAGCCGACTTCGAGCAGATCGCCGTTGCCCCGGCGCGCATGCAGCACGGCGCGGCGGCGGCCCTTGCCATGCGCATCGACGATCGGATCGACCGGGCAGACGATGCCGGCCAGCGCCAGCGCCTCGGCGACGAGCCCGCGCTTCCAGAGGAGATATTCGGCATGCGACCAGTGCTGCATGGCGCAGCCGCCGCAGACGCCGAAATGCTTGCAGATCGGCGGGATCCGCTCGTGGCTGGCCTTGTCCACGCGCAGCAGGCGGCGCCGGTCGGGATGGCCGGGGACGGCCTCGACCGTCACCGTCTCGCCAGGCAGCGTATAGGGCACGAACACGGCGGCGGCGGCGGCGGCGACGCCGCCGTCAACAACACCGTCAACAACACCGTCGCCGCGGTGCCCCATGCGGGCAATGGTGAGATGCTCGGTCATCAGCAGGACTTAACCTGCTTATCACTCCCCCGAAAGGGGGAGATCACCCGTGAGCATGGCCGGGCGCGTCCGGCATGTAGCCCGAAGCCGTGAGCGCGTTGAAACGCCAGACCAGCAGCACCGCATACAGTGCGAGGCCGACGGTAAATCCGATCCAGACGCCAACCGCGCCAAGGCCGGCAGGGAAGGCGAACGTGTAGGAGGTGCCGAAGCCCACGATCCAGAAGCTCAGGCAAGCGAACAGCAACGGCACGCGGGTGTCATTGAGGCCGCGCAGCGCGCCAGCGGCGATGGTCTGCACGCCGTCGGCGATGAAGAAGGTCGCGCCGGATGCGAGCAGCGTCGCGGCGAGGGCCAAAGTGGCGTCGGCATCGGCGCGGCCGCCGTCGAGGAAGGCGAGTGGCAGGAGGTGACGCGTCAGCAGGATCAGCACCACCATCGTCGCCATGAAGGCGGCGCCGAGCGCGATCGCGGCAAAACCGGCGCGGCGTGTTTCGACTGGGTCGCGCCTGCCGACGGCATGGCCGACGCGCACGGTCGCGGCCATAGAGATGCCGAACGGCGCCATGAACAGGATGGAGGCGACCTGCAGCGCAATCTGATGCGCGGCCAGCGCCACGGTGCTGATCCACCCCATGAGAATAGCCGCGCCGCCGAACAGCCCGTATTCGAGGAGAAATGCGCCGGCGATCGGACCGCCGATGACAAACAATTGGCCAGTCAGCGGCCAGTCCATGCGCCAGAAATGACCGAGCACCTGATACTTCTTGAACGGCCGCTGCGTGTAGGCGACCCAGAGGGCGGCGGCGCACATCATGATGTTGACGGCGGTGGTGGCGACGCCGGCGCCGAGCATTTCAAGGCGCGGCAGGCCGAATTCGCCGTAAATCAGGGCATAGGCCAGCAACAGATTGGCGGGAACGGCGGCGACGGTGATCCACAGCGCGGGTTCCGGCCGGTTCACCGCGCTCATGAAGCCGCGCAGGGCGATAAACCACCAGCCGGGAATCAGACACCAGCACAGGCCCATCAGATACTGTCCGGCGAGCCGGGCGGCCTCGGGGTCCTGGCCGAGCGCCAGCAGGAAATGCTCGCCGAACAGCATCGCCACCGTCATCGGCGCGCCGACCATCACCGCCGCCCACAGGCCGACGCGCAAGCTGCGGCGCACCATGCGCGGTTCGCGCCCGCCATAGGCCTGCGCCGCCAGCGGCGACACCGCCGACATCAGACCCATGCCGAACACGAAACCGACGAACAGGATGAGATGCGCCAGCGCCGCGCCGGCGATCGCCACGTCGCCGAGGCGGCCGATCAGAATGAGGTCGCTGGTCATCATCGCCACCTGGCCGAGTTGCGTCAGAGCGATCGGCAAGGCGAGCTTCACCGTGGCGCGCAATTCGATGCGCCATGGCAAGGCCCCCGCCGGCGTCGCCGTGCCGGTGGCGTAGTTTGTATGTCCTGTCGTCATGGCGCGCACCCTAGTATGCGGTGTGGCGCAATAAAGGCTGCGTAAAGCCGCAGGCCGATTTGGCCATGTTGCGTGGCGGTAAGGTCACAGACCGATGACGCAAAGCGATGACAGTTATCGGCGATGTTTATGAAAACACCGCGCCGATGAGATATTCGACATTGCCGTCGCCGCCTTCGATGGGCGAGGGGATGATGCCGGAAACATGCCCCTCGGTCATGAATCCAAACGCCGCGATGTCGTCGCAAACCTGCCGGCGCACGGCCTCGTCGCGGACGATGCCTTTCTTGAGGTGTTCGCGGCCGGCCTCGAATTGCGGCTTGATCAGCGCGATCAGCTGCGCGGGCCGGGCGGCGAGCGCGAGCGCCGCCGGCAGCACCTGCTTCAGCGAGATGAAACTGACGTCGATGACGACCAGGTCGGGTTTCGGATCGAGCCTCGCGGCATCCAGCGTGCGGATGTCGGTTTGCTCCAGCGAGGTGATGCGCGGATCGCCGCGCAGGCTCTGATGCAGTTGCGCGGTGCCGACATCGACGGCGGTGACATGCGCCGCGCCACGCTCGAGCAGCACTTGCGTGAAGCCGCCGGTCGAGGCGCCGATATCGAGACAGACGCGGCCCTTCGGATCGATCTTGAAGTGATCGAGCGCGGCGATGAGCTTGAGCGCGCCGCGCGAGACGTAAGGATGCGCCGGGCTCGCTTCGATCGCCGCGTCGGCGGCGACTTCCTCCGATGCCTTGGCGATGACCTTGCCATTGGCTTTCACCAGCCCCGCCGCGATGGCGTCCTGCGCGCGGGCGCGGCTGTCGAACAGCCCGCGCGTCACGAGCAGGCGATCGATGCGGGTGCGGGGAGGGCTGGTCATTCAAATTCTGCCGTCATGCCCCGCGAAAGCGGGGCATCCAGTAAACACGGAATCGTTTGGACAATCGGCATCAGCGATTACTGGATCATCCGCTTTCGCGGATGATGACACGGAGTGCTACGCCAGCTTCACCGTTTCCGACGCGGCGTCCTTGCCGAGCGCCTCGAACACCCTGGTGACGATGCCTTTGGCGTCGAGGCCGGCGAGCGCATACATCGCCGCCGGCGTGTCCTGATCGATGAAGATGTCCGGCAGCACCATGGCGCGGAATTTCAGGCCGCCGTCGAAGGCGCCGTGATCGGCCAAGGCCTGCATGACGAAGGAGCCGAAGCCGCCGACCGAGCCTTCCTCGATGGTCACCAGCACTTCGTGCTCGCGGGCGAGCCGCAAGGTGAGATCGAGATCGAGAGGCTTGGCGAAGCGCGCATCGGCGACGGTGGTCGAGAGCCCGAGCGCGGCGAGTTCGTCGGCGGCCTTGAGGGCTTCGCCAAGGCGCGTGCCGTAGGAGAGCAGGGCGACCTTGTGGCCCTCGCGGACAATGCGGCCCTTGCCGATTTCGAGCGGCACGCCCTGCGCCGGAATGATCGCGCCGGTGCCTTCGCCGCGCGGATAGCGCACGGCCGACGGGCGATCGTCGATGGCGGCGCAGGTCGCGACCATGTTGGTGAGTTCGGCTTCGTCCGAAGCCGCCATCAGCACCATATGCGGCAGGCAGCCGAGATAGGCGGTGTCGAAGGCGCCGGCATGGGTCGGGCCGTCGGCGCCGACGAGGCCGGCGCGGTCGATGGCGAAGCGCACCGGCAGCTTCTGGATGGCGACGTCGTGCACCACCTGATCGTAGGCGCGCTGCAGGAAGGTCGAATAGATGGCGCAGAACGGCTTGAAGCCCTCGGTGGCGAGGCCGGCCGCGAAAGTCACGGCATGCTGCTCGGCAATGCCGACGTCGAAAGTGCGCGCCGGGAATTCCTGCTGGAACAGGTCGAGCCCGGTGCCGGACGGCATCGCCGCGGTGATGGCGACGATCTTGTCGTCCTTGCGCGCCTCTTTCATCAGCGCGTCGGCGAACACGCGCGTGTACTGCGGCGCGCCGCCCTTGGATTTCGCCTGCGCGCCGGTGGCGACGTCGAACTTGACGACGCCATGATACTTGTCGGCGGAGTCCTCCGCCGGGCCGTAGCCCTTGCCCTTCTGCGTCACGACATGGACGAGGATCGGGCCGATCTCGGCATCGCGCACATTGCGCAGGATCGGCAGCAGGTGATCGAGGTTATGGCCGTCGATCGGGCCGACATAATAGAAGCCCAGCTCCTCGAACAAGGTGCCGCCCATGACATAGCCGCGGGCATGCTCGACGGCGCGGGTGATGGCGCGGTCCCACGACTTCGGCAGATGCTTGGTGAGCTGCTTGCCGACATCGCGCAGCTTCAAGTAAGTCGCGCCGGAGCCGAGCCGCGCCAGATAGGCCGACATGGCGCCGACCGGCGGCGCGATCGACATGTCGTTGTCGTTGAGGATGACGATCAGGCGCTCGTTGCGCGCGCCGGCGTTGTTCATGGCCTCATAGGCCATGCCCGCCGACATCGCGCCGTCGCCGATGACGCAGATGACGTTGTTCTTGTCGCCCTTGAGATCGCGCGCCACCGCCATGCCAAGGCCGGCGGAAATCGAGGTCGAGGAATGCGCGGCGCCGAACGGGTCGTATTCGCTCTCGGCGCGCTTGGTGAAGCCGGACAGGCCGCCGCCCTGGCGCAGTGTGCGAATGCGATCGCGCCGGCCGGTGAGAATCTTGTGCGGATAGGCCTGGTGGCCGACGTCCCAGATCAGCCGGTCGGCCGGGGTGTCGAACACGGCGTGGATCGCGACCGTGAGTTCGACCACGCCGAGCCCGGCGCCGAGATGGCCGCCGGTCCGGGCCACGGCGTCGATCGTGTCCGTGCGCAACTCATCGGCGAGCTGCTTGAGCTGTTCGGCCGAGAAATTGCGCAGGTCGGCCGGGATATGGACGCGGTCGAGCAGCGGGGTCTTTGTCGGCGAGGTATTGGACGGCTCAGACAAAACGGACTCCGGTCGAAAACCGGCGGGCCATCGGGGCTCAAGGCCGGTGGGGGTGGCTTACACCACTTTGACCGGACGGGGCAATTCGCCGTGAGCGTGCTGCGGGGCCGGGGCGGTCCCGGGGCTAATCGACGTCGAGTGGGGCGGTTCCGGCCGGCTTGCCGGAGGCGTCGAGGGTGATTTTCTCGACCCGGGCCTCGGCCTGCTTGAGCAGTTCCTCGCAGCGGGCTTTCAGCACCTCGCCGCGCTCGTAAATGGCCACGGATTCCTCGAGCGGAACCTTGCCTTCCTCCAGCCGCTTCACGATCGTCTCGAGCTCGCCGATGGCTTGCTCGAAGCTGAGTTTCTTGACGTCGGTGTCGGCCATGGCAGGAATCCTTCAGTTTCGGCGGCATCCTAGAGAGTGGGGCCGGCGGGGGATAGTGCAAGCCGGGCGGGTTATGCACACGGGGGCATCCCACTGACCGTGGCCGTAGCCCGGGTGGAGCCAACGGGTCCGCGCGAAGCGCGGCCCGATGACAGGCTCCGCGCAACCCGGGACCGCCGCCCCGGATTTCGCTGCGCTTCATCCGGGCTACAACTCGTCGTAAAACGCTTTCCATGCCCAACCTCACCGACAAAATCATCCTCATCACCGGCGCGGCGGGTGCCGTCGGCTCCGCCATTGCTGCCGGCGTGCGCGAGCAGGGCGGCATCGCCATCGCCACGGACCTTGCCGGCGCCGATCTCGACCTCGACGTCACATCGGAGGCGGACTGGCAGCGCGTCGTGGATGACGTCGCCGCGACGCACGGCCATCTCGACGGCCTCGTCAATGCCGCTGGCATCGTCGCGCTCGGCAGCATCGAGAAGCTCGACTTCGCCACCTGGCGGCGCGTGCTGTCGATCAATCTCGACGGCACCTTTCTCGGCTGCAAAGTCGCGTTCCCGCTGCTCAAGCAACTCGGCGGCTCGATCGTCAATCTGTCGTCGGTGTCGGGACTGGTCGGCGGGCACAATCTCGCCGCCTACAATGCGTCGAAGGGCGGCGTGTCGCTGCTGACCAAATCCGTGGCGCTGCTCGGGGCGCGCAACAAGCCGGCGATCCGCTGTAACGCCGTGTGCCCGTCTTTCCTCGAAGGCCCGATGGTCGATGACATCGCCAAGAGTGCGCGCGATCCCGCAGGCGCGATGGAGAAGATGAGCGCGGAGATTCCGATTGGGCGCATGGGCAAGCCGGGCGAGGTCGCTTCGCTGTGTCTTTATCTGCTGTCGGACGAGGCGGCGTTCATCACCGGCGCGGATTTGCCGATCGATGGCGGGCTGACGGCGCGGTAGCTTGTAGCAATCTGTAGCCCGGATGAGCGCAGCGAAATCCGGGACAGCCGTCCCCGCATTCCGCTGAGCCTGTCATCGGGCCGCGCTTCGCGCGGACCCGTTGGCTCCATGCGGGCTACAAGGAGGCGACCCTTACCCCCGCATCAGCGCGGTGACATGCGCGGCGACCGAGCGCGACAGGCCCTGCAAATCGTAGCCGCCTTCCAGCAATGACACGACGCGGCCCTTGGCGGTCTCGTCGGCGACTTCCATGAGCTTCTTCGTCACCCAGGCGTAATCAGCCTCGACCAGATTGAGATTGGCGAGCGGATCGCGCGTATGCGCGTCGAAGCCGGCCGAGATGATGATGAGATCGGGCGCGAAGCGGCGCAGCCGCGGCAGGATCACGGTCTCCATCGCCTCGCGGAACTGATCGCCGCCATCTCCGGCGCGCAGCGGCGCATTGACGATGGTGTCGAATGCGCCGCGCTCGCCGATGGCGCCGGTGCCGGGATAAAGCGGCATCTCATGCGTCGAGGAATAAAGCACGGTCTTGTCGGCCCAGAAGATGTCCTGCGAGCCGTTGCCGTGATGCACGTCGAAATCGACAATGGCGGCGCGCTCGATGCCGTGTTTCTGTTGCGCGTAGCGCGCCGCGACGGCGGCGTTGTTGAAGAAGCAGAAGCCCATCGGCTTGGCCGTTTCGGCATGATGGCCGGGCGGTCGCGTGGCGACGAAGGCGTTAGCGACCCGGCCGGTCATCACTTCGTCCACCGCCATCACCGCGCCGCCGACGCAGCGCAAGGCCGCCTCGAACGAGCCAGGCGACATCGAGGTGTCGGAATCGATGCGCACCATGCCTTCGGAGGGCGAGGCCTCGCGGATCGCCTCGAAATATTCGAGCGGGTGGGCGAGGCTGACGATATCGCCGTCGGCCATCGGCGCCTGCTCGCGCGCCAGATCCTGGAACTGCTCGGCGGCCAGCGCCTCCTCGACCGCGCGCATGCGCTCCGGCCGCTCGGGGTGGCCTTGCGGCACGATGTGATCGACACAGGCGGGATGGGAGATGAGGAGCGTGGTCATGGTGGTGTTTTAACGCCGTTCTTTCCGACTGTCATCGCCCGCGAAAGCGGGCGATCCAGTACACTACGGCTTATCGAGCGTTTGTAGCCCGGGTGGAGCCAACGGGTCCGCGCAAAGCGCGGCCCGATGACAGGCTCCGCGTAACCCGGGATTGCCGCACCCCGGATTTCGCTGCGCTCATCCGGGCTACAAGCGATCGCGCGCGCCACTATTTCATCGCCTTCAAACTCACCCCCACCGGCGGCGGCATTGTGTCCGGCACGAAGAAATCCACCTGCAAAGGCTGGCTTGGATTGACCCGGTATCGATCGAAGTCGGCCACGCCTTCGCCGGCGAGGAAGGTATCGTCGATGAGGAAATTGCCGGTGAAGGTCTTCGGCTTCTGGAAGATGCGCCAGGCCGCCTCGGCGAGAATGTCCGGCGTGCGCGACATATTAATGAGCGCGTCGCCGCCGAGCAGGTTCTTCACCGCGGCGGTGGCGATGGTGGTGCGCGGCCACAGCGCGTTGACCGCGATCTTGCCATGCTGCTCGCCGGCAAGGCCGAGCACCACGAGGCTCATGCCGAACTTGGCCATCGAATAGGCGGTGTGCGGCGCGAACCATTTCACCGCCATGTCGAGCGGCGGCGACAGCATCAATATGTGCGGGTTCGCGGATTTTTGAAGATGGGGCAGGGCGTATTTCGACACCATGAAGGTGCCGCGCGCATTGATCTGGTGCATCAGGTCGAAGCGCTTCATGTCGGTCTGCGCCACCGGCGTCAGCGAGATGGCGCTGGCATTGTTGACGACAATGTCGAGCCCGCCGAAGTGAGCGGCGGTCTTGTCGAGCGCTTCCTTCACCTGCGCTTCCTCGCGCACATCGACGATCAATGGCAGCGCCTTGCCGCCGGCCTTCTCGATGTCCTCGGCGGCGGTGTAGATCGTGCCTTCGAGTTTGGGATGCGGCTCGGTGGTCTTGGCGGCGATGGCGATGCTCGCGCCGTCGCGCGCGGCGCGCAGCGCGATGGCGAGGCCAATGCCGCGCGACGCGCCGGTGATGAACAGGGTCTTGCCCTTGAGCGACATGCGTACCCCTCCCGCTTTTTTGTTTTAGTTAAGCCAGCGCCGCTTCCGCGTTGGTAATGCTCTGCGCGCCTTCGGTGACACTGCGCTCCAGCCCGCCGGACGTCACCGCGATGTTCTCGGCGAAGAACCGCGCCAGCGCCGTGCGCGATGCCGCATCGTCGTTCTCGCGCAGCGCGATCAGCGCCTGCTCGGCGAGCATGACGCCGCCGGCGGCGTTGCCGAATAGCCGCAGATACGGTGTCGCGCCGGCAAGCGCTTCCGGTGAGTTCTTCTGCTTGAGCAGCCACTGCGTCGCGCGCTCCAGCGCATCGACGCTTTCGGTCAGCCGCGCGGCGGTGTCGCCGAAGGCCGGCCCGTTGCTCGCCTTCACGGCGGCGATGGTCTTGCGCAGGCCGTCGATATAGGCGGCAACGGTGTTGCCGCCATCGAGCGGCACCTTGCGGGTGACGAGGTCGATGGCCTGGATGCCGTTGGTGCCTTCGTAGATCGCGGCGATGCGCGCGTCGCGATAATGCTGCGCGGCGCCGGTCTCCTCGATGAAGCCCATGCCGCCATGCACCTGCACGCCGAGCGAGGCGACCTCGATGCCGATGTCGGTCGAGAACGCCTTGGCGACCGGGGTCAGTAGCGAGGCGAGTTCATGCGCCTTCTGCCGCGCGGCGTCGTCCTTGGCGCGGATCGAGCGATCGAGCGCGACGCCGGTGGCGTAAGAGATGGCGCGCGCCGCGCCGGTGAGGCCGCGCATGGTCAGCAGCATGCGCTTGACGTCCGGGTAGTCGATGATCGCCTTGCCCATCTGCTTGCGCTCGCGCGCATAGGCCCAGGCCTGCTGCAGCGCGCGGTCGGCGATGGCGACGCCCTGCAGCGCGACGGCGAGGCGCGCGCGGTTCATCATGGTGAACATGCAGAGCATGCCCTTGTGCTCTTGCCCAATCAGCCAGCCGACGGCGCCGCCCTTGTCGCCATAGACCATGGTGCAGGTCGGCGAGGCGTGAATGCCCATCTTGTGCTCGATCGAATGCGCGCGCACGTCGTTGCGCGATCCGTCCGGCATGAACTTCGGCACGAGGAACAGCGAGATACCCTTGGTGCCGGCCGGCGCGTCCGGTAGGCGGGCGAGCACGAAGTGGATGATGTTGTCGGTGAGGTCGTGCTCGCCGTAGGTGATGAAGATCTTGGAGCCGGTGATCCTGTAGCTGCCGTCGGGCGCGCGCTCGGCCTTGGTGCGCAGGGCGCCGACATCGGAGCCCGCCTGCGGCTCGGTGAGCTGCATGGTGCCCATCCATTCGCCGCTGATCAGCTTTTCGAGATATTGCTGCTTGAGCGTGTCGCTGCCATAGGCGTGCAGCGCGTCGACCGCGGCCATGGTCAGCACCGGGCCGATGCCGAAGGCCATCGAGGCGGCGTTCCACATCTCGATGCAGGCGGCGTTGACGGCGTGCGGCAGTTCCTGGCCGCCGAAGTCGGCAGGCGAGGCGAGGCCGTTCCAGCCGGCGGCGGCCCAGGAGGTATAAGCCTGCTTCCAGCCGGGCGGGGTGGTGACGGCGCCGTCCTTGAAGGGGGTGCCGAATTTGTCGCCGACCGCGTTGAGCGGGGCGATGACGTCGGAGGCGAACTTGCCGGCTTCGTCCAGAACGGTGTCCACCGTGGCCTCGTCGAGGTCGCCGTAAAGGCCCTCCTGGAGGGCGGCTTTGAGGCCGGCGGCGTGCTTGAGGGCAAAAGCGATGTCGGCAACGGGGGCGCGATATGTCATGGCGGCAATCTAGCCGGGCCTGCGGGCGCGTCCAAGCGGGCTGGAGAATCCTTCAACATCAAGGACCTAGACATTGTTGCGGACGGCGTTCGCCGCCGCTATGGTCCGCGCGCATCAAGGCCGCCTCAAGCGGCCTTGGCAATCGGTTTGGGGCGTAGCCAAGCGGTAAGGCAGCGGATTTTGATTCCGCCATTCGGAGGTTCGATCCCTCCCGCCCCAGCCAGGTTTTTACCAATTAAATCAGGCGTTTTTTGACTTGGCGGGTTTTTTCATTCCGAATGAGGTCCGATGTCTCATTCCGAATAGATTTCCCCGTTTCGTTCTGGGCTGCCTCGGCCGCGACCAGCGCCGCTTTGTGAGCGAAACGCTTGCGCGTCGCGGACAGCATCCGCTTCGCGGTGCGTTTCGCGTAGCGCCCGTAGGATTGCTGCGTCTTGTGCGTGCTAAGCGCGCGGCCTTGGCCGTCCGTGAGTTCGGCGTCCTCCAGTTCGGTCATGCCACCATGCCGGCAAGCGTCCAGGGTGAAGTGCGCCGGCAATCCCAACTTGGCGCGCATCCGCTGAACGGTGTGCTGCATTGTCACGAATGATTAAGGCGCGGCGGCCGCCTCTGACACTTGGCGGAGGATCATGGCGACCCCCAGACGCGGCAACGCGGCGAGCACTTCTTCGTCTTTATGCGCGCTACATCTAACAATGTGGCGCCAACTGACTGCGGACCACAGGATGACCACAGAAACCCCGTGAACGGATGCGAACAAGCGTGGTCGAACGCGACGAAAAACGTCAGATTGCACCGAGTTTTCCGGGTAGCCCGCACCGCTCATAACGGCCCGCTTGCAGGTTATCCCATGCCCATGCTCTAAGCCTCCGAGCGCTTATCACGAAGGCAGTTGGAGAGTTCAGAGCACCTCTCAATTCATGAGAAAATGCCGATTTCTTAACGAGTTTTCGCAGTGAATGTTGGGTTCGCGCAGACAATCCGCGCCGCCAGCGACGATATTTTGCCCGGGACAAGATATAGAACGCCATCACTATCGGTTGATGCGTAAGAGATTAGTCCATTCTAATTGACGCAAGTGATCGTGGCCTTCTATTAAGGAAATCCGCTCGGGCGCCGCCTTCGAGCCAAGCGCTCGGAGCTAGCTCCAGTATGCGGTGGCGGTCATGCAGAGAGTGCCGTTCGCCTTCGCAGTCCACAGCTCCAATGTCTCGCCCGCCTCGGAAGCGTGAAGGGCGAAATTATCGTCGTCGAACAGTGGCGACATCCCGCGGAATTCGAAACGCGTCGGCGGCATGCTGCGCAGCTCCGTGGCGTAGTCGCAAAGCATCGCGGCTTGCATCGGCCCGTGCACGACCAGTCCCGGGTAGCCTTCGACCTCGGTTACGTAGCGGCGGTCGTAATGAATGCGATGGCCGTTGAAGGTCAGTGCTGAGTAACGGAACAGCAGCGGCGGCTCGGCGCGCATCGGCCGTTGATGCCGGCCTTGTGCGGCGGCGGGTGGCGCCTTGCCAGTGCCGCCGAGGGCATCAAGGCCGCGATAGACGATATCCTGACGCTCGTCGATAAGGCGCGCGCCATCGGCTTCCACGGTGTGTTCGACGGTGACGAAACAAAGCGTGCCGGTGCGGCCTTCCTTGGCGGCGACGTCAGCGATGCGCGACGTGCGTCGAACCCTGTCGCCGACCCGGAGATCGCCGTGAAAGGTGAGGGCGCCGCCGGCCCACATGCGCCGCGGCAGAGGCACTGGCGGCAGGAAGCCGCCGCGCGCCGGGTGGCCGTCGGGCCCCAGCTTCGCCGTCGGCGCCGCCGGCTGTGTGAGACAAAAGTGAATGAGGCGCGGCACCGCGTCGCCGACAGCCGGCGTCTCGCCGGGATAATCGAACATCGCATGATATTTGCGGGCCAGATCGGCGCTGACGATGTCCTCGGCGATCTCCTCGCGCCCGATCCAGGTGCGCAGATAAGCGATATCGAGCGCGGCGTTGTCTTGACCGGTCATCAGTAGGACCTCGGCATGCCGAGGACATGCTCGGCGAGAAAGCTCAGGATCAGGTTGGTCGAGATCGGCGCCACTTGATAGAGCCGGGTCTCGCGGAACTTGCGCTCGACGTCGTATTCCTCGGCGAAGCCGAAGCCGCCGTGGGTTTGCACGCAGGCGTTCGCCGCCTCGAACGATGCGTCGGCTGCCAGCATCTTTGCCATATTGGCTTCGGCGCCGGGATTGTCGCCGGCTTCGTAGAGCCGGATCGCCTCGCGCACCATCAATTCGGCCGCGCGCATATTGGCGTAGGCTTTCGCGATGGGAAACTGAATGCCCTGGTTCTGCCCGATCGGCCGGCCGAATACATGACGCTCCTTGGCGTAGGCGGAGGCCTTGTCGATGAACCACTTGGCGTCGCCGACGCATTCCGAGGCAATGAGAATGCGCTCGGCGTTCATTCCGGAAAGAATGTAACGGAAACCCTTGCCTTCTTCACCGACGAGGTTCTCCACCGGCACCTTGACGTTATCGAAGAACACCTCCGTCGTGGCATGGTTCATCATGGTCCGGATCGGGCGAATGGTCAGTCCGGCTTGGATCGCTTCGCGCATATCGAGCAACAGGACGGAGAGACCGTCGGTTCTCTTACTGACCTGATCGCGCGGCGTGGTGCGCGCGAGAAGCAGCATCAGGTCCGACTGCGCGGCGCGGCTGGTCCAGATCTTTTGCCCGTTTATGATGTAATGGTCGCCTTCACGTCGCGCCGTGGTGCGGAGCGCCGTTGTGTCGGTGCCGCTGGTCGGCTCGGTTACACCGAACGCCTGCAGTCGCAGTTCGCCGGAAGCGATCTTCGGAAGGTAGCGCTGCTTCTGTTCGGCATTTCCGTGCCGCAACACAGTACCCATGACATACATCTGCGCGTGGCATGCTGCGCCGTTGCAACCCTGACGCTGGATTTCCTCCATGATCACCGCGGCCGCCGAGAGCGGCAATCCGGCGCCGCCATATTCCTCGGGAATAAGCGCGGCCAGGAAACCACTCTCGGTCAACGCCTTCACGAACTCCTGCGGATAGGCCATTTCGCGATCGAGTTTGCGCCAGTACTCGCCGGGAAAGTCGGCGCACAGTTTGGCTACGGCATCGCGGATATCGGCATGATCGGCGTAGGTTTGCATCGGGTCCTCGGAACTGGTCTGCGAAGCGCCGGAACGCCGACGCTGAACGATCAGTAGTGCATTCTCGCTTTGGGAGTCCACCGGTCGAACTTCGGACGTGGTGAGCACGGATCAAGAAGCGCGAAAGTTTTCGGCAACGGAGCGTGGAATAAGGCTACCATCACGGCATGATCCGGCACGACCTGCAGACGCTTCGAATCTTCCTCGCTGCTTGCGAACTTCGCAGCATCAGCAAGGCTGCCGAGAGCCTCAATATCGCGGTGTCCGCCGCGAGCCGCCGATTGAGCCTCCTCGAGCAGGAGGCCAAGGTGCCTCTGGTCGTTCGCCGCTCGCATGGTATCGAACCGACAGCGGCCGGCATCACCATGATGAACTACGCGCGCGATGTCTTGCGTCTCGGCGACAAGGTGCGCACCAGTCTCGACGAGCACCGCCTCGGGGTGCGCGGCTATGTGCGCGTGAGTGCATCGAGCTCCGCGCTTGTGCAGCACCTGGCGAAGGACTTGTCGGCCTTCGCGCAGGCCAATCCGGAGATCAAGCTGGATCTGCAGGAGCGGCCCACAAACGCGACGATCGCGGCGGTGCTAAACAAGGAGTCCGATATCGGCATCATCGTGCGAGGGCCGAATCCGCATGCGGCGCTGGAGGTGACCGATTACGCCTCGGATCGTCTCGTCGTGGCGCTGCCTTTGCAGCATCCGCTGGCGCGGCGACGTTCGCTGCGCTTTGCCGACATCGTAGACGAGGACGCGGTATCGCTGGAAAGTGACACCGCGACCTACCGGCTGATGTCGACCAAGGCGGCCGAACTCGGTCGGTCGATGCGCGTGCGGGTCGAAGTTCGGAGTTTCGAAGTCATGTGCACTTTGGTCGGGCAAGGGCTAGGCTACGGCGTGCTGCCCGAGCCCGTTGCGCGGCTTCTCGGCCAATCCATGGGGCTCGTCGTGTTGCGTCTCGCCGAGCGTTGGGCAGAGCGGCATCACTCGATCTGCGTCCGCGCCCGCGAGGATATGGCGCTGCCGGCGCGCCGTCTGGTGAATTTCCTGCTGTCGCGCGGCGGCAAGACAGGTTCTGCCCGCAAAATGATTTCGAAAAAGTAGAAATCACCGTCGCGAATTTTCGGATTCCGCAACCCCAGTCCGGCCCTCTATCATTCAACCTGCCGGGGAAAGCGAGAGTGGGGTGAGTGCATCGTTGTCTCAGCTGTTGCATCTGGTTGCCGACCGGTTTCCGGATTGGGCGACACTGGATGACGCCGGTCGCGCGGCCGCCGAGGAGCGGTGTCGGCGCCGGCTCGAAACCATCGGCGTCACACTCAACGCTGTCGCCAGGGTGATCCCGCAGCAAAAGCCGAGCCCAGGTGTGCTGGCCGGCCTGCCATATGCCGTCAAAGACATGATCGCTAACGGTTACGCCGCGCCGAGTTGGGGCTGCGTGTCGCCGCTCGAGCACCGCACGGCGCCAGCGGCTGTTGTCGATACCCTGAACGCCTGCGGCGCCAGCATGGTTGCCGCCGCCGAGATGACCACGCTCGCCTATGAGCCGTCCGGCTACAACAAGGAGCGTGGCAACGTTCTCAACCCCTGGAATTCCGCTTTCGTGCCGGGGGGCTCATCGAGCGGCTCGGCGGCATTGGTCGCGGCGGGATGCTGCGATGTCGCGCTTGGGTCCGACACCGGCGGTTCGGTGCGTATCCCCGCGCATTGCTGCGGCATCACGGCCTTGAAGCCGAGCTGGGGCGCCATCTCAGAAGACGGCACCATGCCGCTGGCGCCCAGCCTCGACACCATCGGCATTCTGGCGCGCTCGGCGATCGACATTGCCGTGGTCTGGCGCGCACTGGCCGGCAGACCAGCGGATTTCGACGGTGTGAAGAAAGCAACGGTGATCGAAGGCGCGTTGACGGAATGCGATTCCGATATCGTTGCACTGTTCCGCGATGCCGTCGCCGCTATCGCCCGGCTCGGCGTGAGCATCGGCACAAGTCGGGGCTTCCCGCAGGGCGCCGATCGCGCCGCCTTGCTGGTGATGCAGGCCGAAGCGGCGCGTACCCATGGCGATCTCATCGCCTCCGAGGCGCTCGACCCTGTCCTGCGCAAGCGTCTCGGCAAGGGTTTCGATATTCCCGATGCCGACCTCGACGCGACGCTGCGCCGCCGCGCCGCGACCTGCGAGGAATTCCTCACGCAGTGCGTCGGTGATGCCGACGTCGCGATATTGCCGGTGATGCCGGTGACGACGCCGCGTTACGAGGAGACCGATCCGTCGTCGGCGCGTTTCAATCCGCGGAAGCTCTACGCCATGAGCCGGTTCACGCGCTTCGTCAATTATCTCGGCCTGCCGGCGCTGGCGCTGCCGATGGGTTTCGACGGCAACGGTATGCCGGCGGCGTTGCAGATTGTCGGGCGGCCCGGCAGCGAGGCGCAACTGCTCGATCTGGCCCGCCGGTTCCAGGAAGAGACCGACTGGCATGGCCGCGTGCCCAAAGGCATCGCCGCCGATACGATGACGACCAGGCAAGGATAGCGGTGTGAAGTCAGAGTCCAAGTCACGAGCCCTCAATCATCTGCGCATTCTCGATCTGACCCGTGTCCGCTCCGGCCCGACGTGCTGCCGCGTGTTCGCCGACTTCGGCGCCGACGTCATCAAGATCGAGGCGCCGCCGGGCGTCGATCCCAACGAGGGCATGAGCGGAGCGCGCGAAGGCTCCGACATGCAGAACCTGCACCGCAACAAGCGCTCGGTCACCCTGAACCTCAAGACCGAGGCCGGGCTCGCGGTGTTCAGAAAGCTGGTCGCCACCGCCGATATCGTCGTCGAGAACTACCGGCCGGACGTGAAGGAGCGGCTCGGCATCGCCTATGACGATCTCAAGGCGATCAACAAGCGCATCATCCTCGCTTCGATTTCGGGCTTCGGCCAGTCGGGACCGTATCGCAAGCGCGCCGGCTTCGATCAGATCGCGCAGGGCATGGGCGGGCTGATGGGCGTGACGGGGTTGCCGGGGCAGGGCCCGGTGCGCGCGGGCATCGCGGTCGCCGACAGCGCCGCCGGGCTCTATGCGGCGCTCGGCATATTCGTTGCGCTGGCCGAACGCGAGCGCTCGGGTGAGGGGCAGTGGGTTTCGACCTCGCTGCTGCAGGCGCAGATCGGCCTCATGGACTTCCAGGCGGCGCGCTATCTGGTCGACGGAGTCGTGCCGCGCCAGGCCGGCAACGACCATCCTTACTCGACGCCGATGGGCGTGGTGAAGACGGCCGACGGCCATATCAACATCGCCGTCGGCGGTCCTTCGCAATGGCTGGCGTTCTGCGATGCGATCGGACGGCCGGAGATGAAGAACCATCCGGATTACGTCACGCAGGACGCACGGCTCGCGCACCGTCCGGCTCTGATGGCCGAGCTGGCCGTCGTCTTCGCGGCCAAACCGTCGCAACATTGGCTCGGCGCGCTGGAACAGGCGGGCGTTCCCGCCGGCCCGATTTATGCAATGGACGAAGTGTTCGCGGATGCGCAGGTCGCGCATCTCGGCGCCGCGGTGACGGTACCGGGCGGCACCAGGCCCGATCTCACGCTTGTGGCGCAACCGATCGATCTGTCGCGCACACCGGCCGGCTATGGCAACCTGCTGCCGGATGCGGGCCATGACAATGCGGATATTCTCAAATCGGTCGGCCTTGGCGATGCCGACATCGAGGCGCTGCGACGCGATCGCGTGATCTAGCCGGTCGCGACGAAAACCTGTTTCGTTTTTGATGCAACAGAGGGGAATGCAGATGTTCGGAGTTCTCAAGAAGGTCGCACTGGCGGCGGTGACCGCCGGTTCATTGTCAGCGCCCGCGCTCGCGGTCGGGCCCGAACCCAAGCCGCTGTCGCCGCCCGTCACCCTGACCGTCGGTTATCAGAAGGTCGGCCATCTCGCGCCGATGATCATGATCGCCGAAGACATGAAGAAGCTCGGCGTCGATCTCAAGCTCGTCGAGTTCGTGCGCTACGCCGATGCGCGCACGGCGCTGCTTGCCGGTTCGCTCGACATGGCATCCATCGGTCCGGCGGATCTGGCCATCGCGCTGGCGCAGGGCTCGACCAACATCGTCGGTCTGATGGGCGTCGGCTCGTCGCCGAAATATGTCGTCGCCCGCAAGGACGTCAAACTCGAGAAGTGGGACGACATCAAGGGCAAGAAGATCGCCATCGCGCCCGGCTCGGCGGTGTGGTTCCAGTTCGCGGCCACGCTGGTCGAGAAGAATATCCCCTACAACAGCTTCACGGCCGTCAACATTCAGGGCGGCGGCGCCAACTTCGATCAGGCCCTCAAGAAGGGCGAGATCGACGCCATCGTCACCTGGGAGCCGTTCGAATCCATCCCGGTGCTCGAAGGCTACGGCTACTTCGCCAAGAACCTGGAGTATGGTTCGTCCAAGGCGGTGGGACCGGAACTGGGCCTGATCGCGGCTTCGAAGAATGCCGTCGATACCAAGAAGGATGCGGTCGAACGCTTCGTCTGGGCTTATCTCAAGACGCAGGAAGCATTCAGCAAGTCGCCGAAGGCCTTCGCCGATGCCTATGCGCAGCTTTCCGGCATGACGCCTGAGCTCGCCGCCAAGGCCTCAGAAGTGATTACGCTCGGCGAAGTCGTATCGCCGGATCAGATCAAGCGGCAGGCCAAGGCCTTCGCAGATCTCGGCGTCATCCAGAAGGATGTGTCGGGCGACGTGGAAAAGCATTGGGACGGCTCGTTCGTCGCCAAGGCTTTGGGCAAGTAAGCTCTTTGCCGCACAAGGCCCGGAAAAATCAGACTCATGACGACTGACACAACGAATACCGCGTCCGGCGACAAGTCAGGCACCGCTTCATCGGCGGTTGCCTGGCTGGCCGCCGGGCGCGGCGTACAACGCGCTCTGCTGGCTCTCCTGTTGCCGGCGGCGGTGATTTTGATCTGGCAACTGGCCGGCGGCCGCAGCGGTTCGCTGTTCGGCGGCGTGTTGCCGACGCCGGATCGCGTCTGGCAGGCCTGGACGGTGTGGGCGTTCGGCCCGACCGGCCTCGGCCTCAATCCCTATAGCGGCACCTGGTTCTCCAATCTGATCTTCTCGGCGGAGCGCGTCGGCAAGGGCTTCCTCTTCGCCATCATCGTCGGCGTGCCGGTCGGCATTGCCATCGGCTGGAACCGGCTCGTCTCCGGCGTCGTCGATCCGACGGTGCAATTGCTGCGTCCGGTGCCGATCACGGCGTGGCTGCCGTTCTCCATCGCCGTGTTCGGCATTCAGGACATCGGCGCCATCTTCCTGATCTCGCTGGGCGCTTTCTTCCCCATCGTGCTGAACTCCGCGCAGGGCGCCCGCGACGTCGAGCGCAACCTGATCCGCGCTGCGCTGATGATGGGCGCCAGCCGCTGGACGGTGCTGCGCCGCGTCGTGCTGCCGGCATCGCTGCCGTCGATCTTCACCGGCCTGCGCATCGGCCTCGGCATCGGCTGGACGGCGGTTATCGTCGCCGAAATGGTCGCTGTGAAATCCGGCCTCGGCTATGTGCTGTGGGACGCCTATTACGTCGGCCGCATGGACGTCGTCATCGCCGACATGGTGTCGATCGGGCTGCTCGGGCTCGGCAGCGACTTCATCATTCTGCAGATCCAGCGCTGGGTGCTCACCTGGCGGCGTCTGCAATCGTTCCAGTCCTGAGACACGCCATGGGTACAATCACGTTCGACAAAGTCTCGAAGGTCTATCGTGGCCCGAAAGACGTGCATGCGCTGTCCAATGTCAGCCTTAATGTGGCGGAAGGCGAGTTCGTCGCGCTGCTGGGGCCGTCGGGCTGCGGCAAGTCCACGTTGCTCAATGTGCTGGCGGGGTTCGACAAGATCACCGACGGTGCGATGAGCTTCGACGGCGCGCCGGTGTCGAAGCCGGGCCCCGACCGCGGCGTGGTGTTTCAGGAGGCCGCGCTCTTCCCCTGGCTCAATGTCTGGCAGAACGTCGTCTTCGGCCCGCAGGTGCAGGGCGTCGCCAAGTCGGAGTACGAGCCGCGCGCGCGGCAATTGCTCGATCTCGTCGGCCTGTCGGCCTTCGCGGAATCCTTGCCGGTGCAGCTGTCCGGCGGCATGCGCCAGCGCGTCGGCATCGCCCGCGTGCTGGTCATGAATCCGCGTGCGCTGCTGATGGATGAGCCGTTCGGCGCGCTCGACGCGCAGACGCGGCTGTCGATGCAGCAACTGCTGCTGGACGTCTGGCAGAAGCTCGGCACCACGGTGCTGTTCGTGACGCACGACATCGACGAGGCCATCCTGCTGTCCGACCGCATTTGCGTGATGTCGGCCCGGCCGGGCCGCATTGTCCGCACCATCCCGATCGAGTTGAAGCGGCCGCGGTCGATCAACAGCCTGACCAGCCCTGAGTTCGTCGCCTACAAGGCGGCGATCATGAAGGAAATCCAGGTCGACGGGCCGCACTGATATCGTTTCCAAGCATGAAGGTCCGTTGACATGGCCAATCCGCGCATTCCCTATCAGTTGTCGACAGCGAGGGCGAAGCTGCCGCCGCTCGACGGCAAGCGCATCCTCGTTCACCTTGTTGTCAACGTCGAGAACTGGCAGTTCGACCAGCCGATGCCGCGCGCCATCGTTACGCCGCCGCACGGCAAGGAGACGGTGCCGGATGTGCCCAACTTTTCCTGGGCCGATTACGGCATGCGCGCCGGTCTGCCGCGTATCCTTGAAGCCTTTGCCTCGCGCAAGCTTCCGGCTTCGACCAGCTTCAATGCCGGTGTCATCGACGCCTATCCGCAAGCGGCGAAAGCGATGCTGGATGCCGGCTGGGAGTTCATCGGCCACGGCATGCACCAGAAGGCGATGAACCATGTCGATGGCGGCGAGGAGGCGCTGATCAAGGCCTGCATCGACAAGATCGAGGGCTTCACCGGCACGAAGATGCGCGGCTGGCTGTCGCCGGGACTGCGCGAGACGCTCGACACCGCCGATATCCTCAAGAAGCTCGGCGTCGATTACAATTGCGACTGGGTTGTCGATGACCGTCCGTCCTGGATGCGCACCAAATCCGGTCCGATGGTGTCGATGCCGTACAATGTCGAGATCAACGACTCGATCATCTATGCCATCGAGCGTCATGCCTCGGGCGAAATGGCGCGGCGGACCGAATTTACCTTGCGCCGCTTCGAGCGCGAGTGCCGCGACAGCGCCCTGGTATTCGCCATCGGCCTGCATCCGCATCTCATTTCGGTGCCCCACCGCATCCATGAGCTCGAATACATGCTCGATATCCTGATGAAGTGCCCGGATGTCGGATTCTACACCGGCAGCCAGCTCACCGACTGGTTCGTCCAAGCGATGCCGGCGCCGAAGGATTTGTAATCATGGATCTCGAACTCAAGGGCCGCACCGTCCTCATCACCGGCGCGTCGAAGGGTATTGGCCTTTCATGCGCCGAAGTCTTTGTGCGCGAAGGCGCGCGCGTCATCATCACCGGCCGGGATGCGGCGCGCCTCACGTCGGCGGCCGAAGCTCTCAGGAAAGCCGGCGCGTCCAACATCGCGACCTTCGCCGGCGATCTGGGACAGGCCGGCGACCGCGAACGGCTGTTCGCCGCGCATGGCGAGGTCGATATTCTGGTCAACAATGCCGGTGCGATCCCGAGCGGCACCTTGTTCGATGTCGACCTGACGACCTGGCAGGACGCCTGGCAGCTCAAGGTGTTCGGCTACATTCACATGATGCAGCTTTACCTTGCCGCCATGAAGGCGCGCGGGCAGGGCGTCATCGTCAACATCATCGGTATGGCGGGGCAACAGCCGCGCTGGGATTACGTGTGCGGCGCGGCCGGCAACGCCGCGCTGATCTCGCTGACCAAGGCGGTGGGCGGCAAGAGCGTCGATTGGAATGTGCGGGTGTTCGGCATCAATCCCGCCGGCACGCGCACCGACCGCATCGAGACCATGCGGCGCACCCGCGCCAAGATAAACCTGGGCGACGAAGAGCGCTGGCAGGAAGGTCTCGACAAGCTGCCGTTCGGCCGTCTGGCCGAAGCGCGCGAAATTGCCGATCTGACCGCCGTGCTGGCGTCGCCGCGCGGCTCTTATGTCAGCGGCACCGTGCTCGATGTCGATGGCGGGCAGTTCTACAAGGATTGAGCCTCATGGCCGCGCACGACGAGGCTCTGGCGGTCCTCAAGACGATGCCGGCGGCGACCTTGTGGGAAGCGGCCGGTAAGCGCGGCGATTTTCAGCCGCGCATTAAGCCGTTATTTCCGGAAGCCCGCGTCGCGGGGCTCGCTTTCACGGTGAAGATGTTTCCCGGCGAGACCTTCGCTGTTGTGCGCGCGGTCTCCGAAGCGCCGGCAGGCGCAGTCATCGTGATCGACGCTGGCGCGGCCGAGCGCGGCGCCACCTGGGGCGGCAGCGTCACGCTGGCGGCGAAGCGCAAGGGCATTGCGGGGGTCGTCAGCAACGGCACGGTTCGCGATCTCGGCGACATCGTGGACGAACGCTTTCCTGTATTCGCGACCGGCAGCAGCCTTGTCGCCGGCCTGCGCGGCCATCGCGGTTGGCTCGGCGTGCCGCTTGCGATCGGCGAGGCGGTGGTCAACCCCGGTGATCTGGTCGTCGGCGACCGGGACGGCGTGGTCGTCATCGCCGCGGCCGAATGGGAAGAGGTGGCGCGGAAAGCGCTGGCACGGCGCACCGAGGAGCTTGAGCGCGACAAGCGGCTGCTGGCCGGCGAACCACTCGAAGAAGTGCTGAAGATCGGCTGACGCCGTTACTTCTGCAGTCCGTCCAGCCATCCACTGATCATGCCGGCGAGGGCGCTAAGGCCGCTGTCGGTCGAATGCTCGACGCGGTCCGGCTCGGGATGCGGGCGAGCGATGGCGCCGGGGATAAGGCTCGCCGAATAATCGAGATCGACGAAAGAGCCGTCGCGGTCGCCGCAGGTGCACATCGCAGGCTGGGTGATCTTCGGCAGGCGGTCCTGCGGCCGGTAATAGATCGCGGCGCGGTAGGCGATATGCGCGGTCGGGATGCCCTTGAACACCTCGATGGCGGATTCGTGCATGTCGCGCGCCGATGGCAGCGGCGAATGCGTCATCTGCTTCTTGTCCCAGCGATGCGGCGGCTTGAACAGGTATTCGTCGCGCCACTTGTTCCAGGCCTTGAAGAACTGGGTGCCGTCGGCGTCGATATGCCGGCTCATGTCGATCTTGACGGCATAGTCTTCGTAGAGGCCGCTTGGCATGCGGCGCATGCCGTCGAGAACGACCGAGCGGACGCGATCAGGAAAATCAATGGCCATGTCGGCCGCGATGCGGGCGCCCGTATGGGTGCCGAACACATCGAAGCGCTTGCAGGCATCGCCGAACGTGTCGAGCACGCGCATCGTCGCGTCGGCGAAATATTCGATGGGGGCGTCGTCGCGCGCCGGCGGGCACGAGTCGCCCTGGCCGAGCGTGTCGATGGCGATGACATCGCGCGACGATGCGAATTTCTCCGCGAACTTCACCATCAGCAGCGATGATAAAGGTGAGGAGTGCAATAGTATCAGCGGCGGCCGGCCGCCATCGGCGCCGCCACGAATGAGCCGGTAGTGCACCTGGCCCTCGGCGATCTCGGCAAAGCCGCGTTTCACAGTGATCGCCATGGCGTTCGCTCCTCAGGCGGCGGGGGCTTTGGCGAAAGGCGCGAGCCATGGCCGCAGTTCGGCGACCGCGCAGTCGATGCGCTTGAGCGCCGGCTCCGACTTGATCCGGCCCTCGGCGAAATCGGCGTCGTTGACGTAGATGGCGGTCGCCATGCTGTGCGCCGCGAAGAAGCCGAACAGCGGGCGGAGCTGATGCTCGACCACGAGGGCGTGGCGGTCGCCGCCGCCGGAGGCGGTCAGGATCACCGGCTTGCCGACGAGCTTTTCCTGTCCGACAAGGTCGAACAGATGCTTGAACAGCCCAGTATAGGAGCCCTTGTAGACGGGGGAACCGACGACCAGCACGTCGGCGCCTTCGATCCGGGCGATGGTTTCTTCGAGTTTTCCGACGATTCCCGTGTGATCCAGCGCCTGTCCCAGCTCGGGGACGTCCAGGAGGTCGTAGGTTTGACCGGGAAGACCGTAACGCGCCTCGATTTTGTCGATCACGGTCTGGACCAGGGCCCGGGTTTTGGACGGGCGGTGGGTATTTCCGGCGATACCGACGATCAGAGGCGGGCGAGATGGCACGTTTGTCATGCGTGCTCGTTCAGAAGTCGAGCAGGTTGTCGCGGAACGTCTTGTGCGCATACCCCGAGCGGATCAGGCCGCGCTGGCGCAGCGCGGGCGCGAGGCCGTCGGCGACTTCCGCCACGCTGCGGCGGGTGAGGGGGTGGCTGACAAGGAATCCATCGCCACCGATTGCGGCCATGGTCTCCCCCATCTGCGCCGACACCGTGTCGGGCGTGCCGACATAGTCGAAGCCACCGGAAGCGGTCTCCATCGCGATCTCGCGCAGCGTTTTCTTGGCGCCGGCAGCCTTGGTCAGCGCGGCGGTCGAGGCCTGCGCAGCGTTGGTCTTGATCTCCGGCAGCGGTTGATCGAGATCGAACTTCGAAAAGTCCTTGCCGCTGGCATAGGACATGAAAGCGAGCTTGTACTCGGCCTGCCTGGCCGCGCCTTTCTTGATCTGGTCGAGCCGGTTCTTCGCGCCTTCGTCGGTTTCGTCGAGAACCGCCGACATCATGTAGAGGATTTTGACATCGGTGGGTTTGCGGCCATGGCCGATGGCGAGCTTGTGAATGTCGTCGCGGAATTCCCTGGCCGACTCGATCGAGCGGAAGCGCGCCAGAATCGTGTCGGCATGCTTGGCGGCGAAGCTGCGTCCGGCCGTTGAGCCGCCGGCCTGACAGATCACGGGACGGCCTTGCGGGCCGGCATAGGTGTTGAGCGGGCCGCGCGACTTATAGAAGCGGCCGGCGTGGTCGATCGGATTGACCTTGGTGAAGTCGGCGAACACGCCGCTCTTGGCGTCCGCCAGTATCGCGCCTTCGGCCCACGAGCCCCACAGTCTGTAGACGACGTCCATCCACTCGTCCGCCATCTCGTAGCGCAGGTCGTGCTCGTAATGCTGGTCGAGGCCGAAATTCTGTGCGGCGCGGTCGTTGTGCGCCGTGACGATGTTGAGGCCGACACGGCCTTCGGTGAGATGATCGAGCGTCGCGGCCAGGCGCGCGGCGATGAAGGGGGGATAGAAGGACGTCGTCATCGTGGCGACGATGCCGAGGTGCCGGGTGGCCTGGCCGATGAGGGGGACCAGCGGCATCGGATCGTTCTTCGGCACCATCCAGGCGCTTTTCATGAACCATTCCGGACTGCCGCCATAGGAGTCCGGGACCAGCGACCCATCCTCCAGCATGATGTAGTCGAAGCCGGCGCGCTCGATGGCGCGGCTCAGGTCCACATAGATATCCGGCTTCATCCAGTCGGCGCCGATCGAACCGGACCAGGGTTGGTTCCAGCTCTGAACCCCGTATCCCTGCGCGACAAACCAGCCCATGTGAAACATGCTTGGCCTCCGTGTCCGAAAATAATCATCCGGACATATTGGCCAGTCAAGCTGAAATCAGGTGCGGTCGTTTCTTCAATGGCTTTGCCACGGAATTCGGCAAATGCTCTGGCAGGGTTCGCGCATTCGTAAATGTCGCGACGGCCGTACTATCCAAATGCGCTATATTTATTGGCTTATTTTCAATCTTTGCTGCATTGCACAGTGCGCCCCCGAACTGGGGGCATTCCTGAGCCAACATGCAAGTTGCTTAGGCAAGTAGAAGAAACATCCGTATCTATTGACCGGGCCTGGGTGCTGTGAAATTCTTTCGACCAGAACAGATCGGATGTCGCCAATGAACCGCCTCGAACTCGCTGATGCCTTGGGCCGCCTGGGGACCTCCACCGTTTACGAGGCTGCCGGTAAGGCTGGGGATATGGGGCCGGCGATCCGTCAGATCGTGCCGGGCACGCGCTTCGCCGGCATCGCGGTGACGTTGCGTATCTGGACGGGGGACACACTGGGTGTGCTTCGTGCCATTGATGAAGCGGCCCCGGGATCCGTGCTTGTGATTGATTCCGGCGGGACCGACCGCGCGGCGGTATGGGGCGGAACGTCTTCGCTGGCCTGCATGGCCAAAGGCATTCGCGCTTGCGTCACCAATGGCTCGGTCCGTGATGTCGATGAAATGGTCGAACTGAAGTTCCCGGTTTATGCATCGGGCGTGTCTCCCCGCGGCACCATGAAGAATCATCCTGGCTGGCACGGCTTGCCGATCTCGGTCGGCGACTGCGTCGTCAACAACGGCGATATCGTGATCGGCGACAGCGACGGCGTGCTGGTCGTGTCGCCGCACGGCGCCGAAGAGGTACTCGCAAGGGCGAAACTGCAGGATGAGAAGCAGCGAGACCGCGACGCGCGGGCCAAAAGCGGCGAGACGCTGGCCTCCATCCTCGGCCTGAACAAGGCGTGACGGCAATGGACGCGGCCAAGACCAGCAGCATCCGTGGCATCCTTCTTGTGCTCCCGAGCATGCTGTGGCTGCTGGTCTTCGCCATCATCCCGATTGTCGTGCTGCTCTGCATGTCCACCTGGACATCGACGATGTTCGGCATCGAGCGGACCTGGGACCTCAAGAATTACGTCACCATCGTTTCCGACTCGGTCTATGCGACGATCCTGCTGCGCACCGCGCGCATTGCCGTCATCGCCACGCTGCTGTCGCTGCTGTTTTCCTATCCGCTGGCGATGTTCCTTGTCAGCATGAAGGGCCGCACGCGCAGCCTGTTTTTGCTGCTGATGTTCCTGCCGTTCTGGTCGAGCTATGTCGTGCGCAGCTTCACCTGGCTGCCGGTGCTCGGCCGCGCCGGCCTGATCAACCAGACCTTGATGTCGCTCGGCATTATCAACGAGCCCATCGAATGGCTCGTGTTCAACGAGGGCGCCGTGTATGTCGGCCTCGTCTATGTCTACACGCTGTTCATGGTGCTGCCGATCTTCCTGTCGCTCGACCGGATCGACCCGCAGGTTCTGGAGGCGGCGCGCGACCTCGGCGGCAAGCCCTACCAGGTGTTCATGAAGGTGATCTGGCCACTCAGCCTTCCTGGCGTGTGGTCGGGCTGCGTCATGGTCTTCCTGATCAGCGTCGGCGCTTATGTAACGCCCCAACTTCTCGGTGGCACGCAGGGCACGATGATCGGCAATGTCATCGCCACGCAGTTCCTGAACACCAATAATTGGCCGCTCGGCTCGGCGCTCTCGATCGTGCTCATCGTCATGGTTGCGGTGCTGTTCGCCATCGTCGGGCGGCGGCTCGGCCTCAAGCAGCTCTTCCTGGGAGAGCGCGCATGACGGAAGGCGCCTGGCAGACCGCGGCCCTGCGCATCTACGCCGCACTGTTCTATCTCTTCCTCTACGTGCCGATCCTGGTGCTGATCGTGCTGTCGTTTAACGACTCGCCGGCCATGGGCTTTCCGTTCATGGGCTTCACCACCAAATGGTACAGCAACGTGCTGGCGGGCGGCGAACTGGTCGCCGCGATGACGAACAGTGTGCTGATCGGCGTTGTCAGCGCCTTCATCGCCACCGCACTTGCGCTGCTGACCAGTCTCGGCCTGCGCCATCGCTTCTTGATGAAGGGCGTGGTGTTTCCCATCATCCTCATCCCGATCGTGATGCCGGGCATCGTCTCGGGCGTGCTTCTGCTTGTTTATATCGGCATTTCCGGCGTTCCCTACGGCCTGTGGACAGCGGTGCTGCCGGCACACATCACCTGGGTTCTGCCTTTCGCCTTCCTGACGCTGCATCCGCAGATCTCGCGCTTCGATTATGCGCTGGAAGAGGCGGCCATGGATCTCGGCGCCAAACCATTCGAGGTCTTCACCCGGGTGCTGTTCCCGATCATTCGCCCGGCATTGATCGCGACCTTGTTGTTCTCGTTCACGATCTCTTTCGACGAGTTCATCCGCACCCTTTTCGTCATCTCGGTGGACCGCACCGTGCCGATCTATCTCTGGGTGCTGATCATGGACCGGGTAGTGCCTTTTCTTCCCGCCATCGGCGTCGTCCTCATGACGATCTCGATGCTGATTGCCGGTGCGGGTTTCGTTCTCTCGCAACGTTCGCCGTCTCGCTGACCAACCATTCAAAAGGAGTTGCCGTCATGACCGATCGTCTGAAACTGCCTTCGATGCACCGCCGCGACATGCTCAAGCTCGGAGCGGGTGCTGCGCTCGCCGCCGGCTTCGGCGGCGCCGCCGGGGCCCAGGAAGTCACGCTGGAAGTCATGCTGCCGAATGCGATCATTTCCGGCAAAGGCCGCGAGATCGTCGAAAAGGCCGCGGGCGTGAAACTGTCGGACGCGCCGTTCCAGTCAACGCCCGATGCGGTATCGCGCCTGATGGCGCCGGGTGGCACGTCGCGCTTCAATATCAATTTCGGCATCGTCGATTTCGCGCGCCAGCCTGTGCTCGGCCCGAGCGCCGGTTCGGAGAAGGTGGCCGCACTCGATCTGGCCAAGATTCCAAACTTCTCGAAGATCAGCGCGCCATACAAGGGCGCCATCATCGAGCGTGGCGGCAAGACCTACGGCGTGCCGATTCTGCTCGGCTACAACACCGTCGTCTACAATACCGAGAAGGTGGACGTGAAGGATCCGCTGCTGCAGTCCTGGGGCGCGCTGTTCGAAGACAAATATGCCGGCAAGATCGGCTGGTTCGAGAACGCTCACCAGATGATCTTCGCAGCCGCGCTGTATCTGGGCAAGGACCAGCCGTCGTCGATGTCGGATGCCGAAGTCCGTGAGGTCGGCGACTTCATGATCAAGAAGAAGAAGAACGTCCGCGTCATCTGGACGAGCTTCTCGCAGGCTGCCAACCTGTTTGCGACCGGCGAAATGAATGTCGCGTTCGCCACGTTGCCGGTTTACACGCAGCTCACTGCGCAGGGCATGAAGGTGGGCCGTTCCTGGGTCAAGGAAGGCGTCCAGTCGCTGATCGGTGATGTCTTCATCCCGAAAGATTCGTCGCACCAGGACAAGTCGCACGCGGTTATCAATGCGCTGCTGAGCGACGAATACGCCAAGATCCTACCCGGAATTTCCGGCTATCTGTCGCCGAACGGCATTGCCGGCGAGGGTCTCAGCGAGCAGGAGAAGCTCGATGCTGGCTATGGCATCAACTCGGGCGTCACAAAACACCGGCCGATGCCTATCCCGGCGAACCTCAACACCTGGATCGAGGTTTGGGGCCGTATCAAGAGCGCCTGAGACCCCTTCGGTCGCTTTTAGCCCCCGGCGGGATTTCGGCCCCGCCGGGGGAAAAAGGAAGACTGGGCCCGACGCAACCTTAATGCGTTGCAGGTTGAATTACCCCCGCCACAGTATATGTTTCATGGCGCCGGCGCGTTGATGTTTCGGTTGTGCTGCACTATGCACACGCTCGGCTGAGCCGGTTTTTCCCTGAATGGCGGCGTTAATTCAGGGGGGTGTTCTTCTTTTGGAAATTCGATGCAGGATGACATGCCGAATCTGACCATCGATGCGGGGCAGGGCCGCGCAGCCGACGGGCAACCCGTGGCCGAAAAGCAGATTCCGCGCCACCGCGACGTCGCGAACAAGTTGATGGAGCGCATCACGAGCGGCGTCTATCCGGTCGGCAGTCTGCTGCCGACAGAGACCGATCTCACCGACATGTTTGAGGTGAGCCGTCACACGATCCGCGAAGCGGTCCGGCATCTGCAATCGATGGGGCTGGTTGTCCGGCGCCAGGGACATGGCACGGTCGTCAAATCGGATCGCTCGAGCCGCCAGTTCAAGCTGGCGATCCGTACCTTCAGCGATATCGAAAATCACGGTTATTTTACGCATCTCGTTGTGCTTCGCAGCGAGATGGTGACGGCCGACGACGCTCTTGCGGCCGATCTGCCGTGTGAGAAGGGACAACGCTTTCTGCATATCGTGTCGCGACGCGTGCCGATCGACGACACCATTCCGTTACCGATAGCGTGGAACGAGACTTACATCATCGAGCCGTATGCCGACATTCGCCACGAAATCGGCAAGCACAAGGGCCCGGTCTATAATCTGATCGAGCATGCCCATAACGAGCAGATCACCGCCATCGAGCAGGAAGTCTGCGCCGTCGAGCTCGAGGCGGATGTCGCCAAGGTGCTCGGCCTGCGCTCACGCGGGCCGGCGCTGCGCATCAAGCGCAGCTATGTGGGGCGGGGCAACCGTATCGTGATGGTGGCTTTCAACACCTACCCGCCCGAACCGTTCACCTTCAACATGCGGTTCGAGCACGATTGACCGAGCGCCGCGGCTGTCCGATTGGACGCTTCGTTAAGCCGTGGTCGTTTGCGCAAGACGCTTGCGCACGTGATTGGCCCAGCCGCCCACGGCGACGATCTCCCGCAGCTCTGGCTCGATCGGCTGATACTGGTGATCCTGCCCGCGTGTAAGGTTACGAAACAGACCGGTCTCAAAGTTCACTTCCAGTTCGTCCCCGGTCTCGCACGCCGCGGTCACGCCGGCGCAAGGCGCCAGGAACGGCAGGCCGGCGTTGATGGCGTTGCGGAAGCTGCCGCGCGGGATCGACTCGGCGACAAGTCCCAGGCCGTGGCCGCGAATGCCCAGGAAACCCTGGATGTGCGGATTGCCCTGACCGAACCGGCGCCCGGCAACGATGATGTCGCCCGGCTTCACCTTTTTCGGAAAGTCCGGGTCGATCTCGGACATCAGAAAGTCACGCAGCACGTTCGGATCGGTTTCGCGCGACAGCGCGAAGCGCAGGGGCATGATTTCACCGTCGATGGCGAGGTTGTCGCCGAAACGCCAGCAGCGGCCGCGATAAACCCAGTTCACGATCTTCACTCCTTTGCCAGCATGCTGCGCGGATCGGTGATCTTGCCGGCAATCGCCGACGCAGCGACCGTCAGCGGACTCGCCAGATAAACATCTCCCGAGGCGCCGAGCCGGCGCGGGTCGTTGCGCGTGCCTGTGTTGATTGAGGTTTCTCCCTCGGCCATGGCGCCGATGCGACCGCCGGCGCAAGGCCCGCACCCTGCCTGCGTCAGCGTAGCGCCGGCGGCGAGAAATATCTCCATGAGCCCGGCGCGTGTCGCTTCCAGCGCCACTTCCTGCGTCGCTGGCGTCACATAGAGACGCACGTCCGGATGGATGCGGCGGTCCTTGAGGATCGCGGCCGCGTCGGCGAGGTCCTTGAAGTTGCCGGACGCGCAGGAGCCGATGAAGGCATGCTGGATCGGCGTGCCCAGGGCCTTGTCGATCGGGTGCACATTGTCGGGCGTTGGCGGGACCGCGACCTGCGGGCCGATCTTGTTCAGATCGTAATCGATGACCTTGCGGAAAACGGCGTTCGCGTCGCTCTTGATCAGTTCGAGCGGCTCTTTCGTGCGCGGCTTGAGATAGGCGAGGGTGGCTTCGTCCGGCTCCACAAGCGCCGACTTGGCGCCGATTTCGAGAGGCGTATTGCAGAGGGTGTGGCGGCCGGAAATGTCGATATCGATCATGCCCGGGCCGCCGAACTCGACGACGCTGTAGTCGATCAGTTCGTCGCCGAGATCGGCGATCAGCTTCTGTGCCACATCGCGCATGCTCGTGCCGGGCTGCAACTTGCCATGCAGATTGACGCGCACCGTCTCCGGTACCTTCATCCACACCGAGCCGAGGGCCATGATTTCGCTGACCTCGACGACGAAAGCGATGCCGAGGCAGCCGACGGCGCCGTAGTTGGTGACATGCGTGTCGTAGGCTTCGACGAACATGCCTGGCCGGATAAAACCCATTTCGATAGGGAAGATGTGGCCTAGGCCACCGCGGCCGACGTCGTAGAATTGCGTGATGCCGTACTTGGCGACGATTTCGCGAACGCGCTTCTGACGCTCGCTGGAAGCCGGCGCCACGGCGACAGGTTCGTGGTCGGTAGAGATGAGCACGCGGCTCGGGTCGAAGAGCTTCGTGACGCCGAACTCCTGAAGCGCCTTGTCGAAGTTCACGACGTACCAGTCGTGACAGGTGACGAGGTCGGGCTTCGGATAAATGATCTCGCCGGCTTTGACCGGGCGTCCGGTGGCGCGGCTGAGAATCTTTTCGCTGATCGTCTGGCCCATGTCTCGTCGGTCCTCGTTCGGCTGTCGTTAGCCGGGTGCGACACTAAATCCTGCCTCGAAACTTTATCAAAGGTCCGGATGTATTATCCCGGGCACTGGTGCCTTGCGGGATATCGTCCGGGCGCTTTGCGCTGCCCGAGAATGCAGCTGTGATGCTATTTGAAAGCCCATTTTTGCGAAGAAAACAAGCATTTCTGTGCATATCTGCTCAGCCGGACGCCATGTTCAAAAGATCATCAGGTTCCAGTTGACATCATAATAAGTCTGGATGAAGCTTCGACAAACACCGTTCAAATATACGGACAAAATACGAGGGATTAGATGGCCGGAGGGATCAGGATTGGCGTCGATATCGGCGGCACCTTTACCGATTTCACCTTGGTGGATCCGGTCAGCGGCGTGGTTCGCGTCGAGAAGATCCTGACCTCGACCGATGCCGCCGAGCGGTCGGTGCTGGAGGGGATCGATCGCTTCGGTAGCAATGGCAGCAACGGCGTCGCCGGCGCCGACGGGGTGATCCACGCCACCACTTTGGTGACCAACACCATCCTGGAGCGCAAGGGCGCGCTTACCGCGCTCGTGACCACGGCGGGCTTCCGCGATCTGCTCGAAATCCAGCGCGAGGTCCGCTACGACCTCTACGACCTGTTCATCGAAATGCCGCAGCCGGTGGTGCCGCGCCGTCTGCGTTTCGGCGTGCCGGAGCGCATCCTGGCCGACGGTTCGGTGCGCCAGCAGCTCGACGAGGAGGCGCTGCGCGACATCGCCGCGCAACTGCGCGAGGCCAAGGTCGAGGCCGTCGCCGTCGTTTTCCTGCACAGCTACCGCAACAACATCCACGAACGGCGCGCCGGCGAAATCCTCGCCGAGGAACTGCCCGGCGTCGTGGTCTCGCTGTCGCATCAGGTCCATCCCGAGCCGAAGGAATATGAGCGCGCCTCCACCACCGTGCTCGACGCCTACGTCAAGCGCACGATGGAGGGCTATCTCGATCTTCTGACCGACGGCCTCAAGCAGCGCGGCTATCGCCAGAAGCTGTTCATCATGCTGTCGAACGGCGGCACCACCACCGCCGAAAACGCCAAGGCGGTGCCGATCCAGCTTGTTGAATCAGGCCCGGCCGCGGGCGTCGAAGCCGCGTCCTATTTCGGCCGCAACATGGGCATCGACCGCATCCTGTCATTCGACATGGGCGGCACCACGGCCAAGCTCTGTATCGTCGAGAACGGCCGCGCCGAACGCGCGCGCATGTTCGAAGTGGACCGCGTCAAGCGTTTCAAGGCGGGCAGCGGCCTGCCGGTGGCGGTGCCGGTTTACGATCTGCTGGAAATCGGCGCCGGTGGCGGCTCGATCGCGCGCATCAATTCGCTGGGTCTGTTGCAGGTGGGGCCCGACAGCGCCGGCGCATCTCCAGGGCCGGTGAGCTATGGTCTTGGCGGCACCGAGCCGACCGTCACCGACGCCGACCTCGTACTCGGCCATCTCGGCGCCAACAGCTTCCTCGGCGGCGACATGCCGCTCGATCTGGAAGCCGCTCGCAGGGCGATGAACGATAAGCTCGCGGCGCCGACCGGATTGTCGGTCGAGCGTGTTGCCAGCGGCATTTTCGAGATCGTCAACGAAACGATGGCCTCCGCCGCGCGGCAATATGTGGCCGAAAAGGCTTTGGCGCCGTCCGAACTGACGATGATCGCCTTCGGCGGCGCCGGTCCCGTGCACGCGCTCGGGCTTGCCCGCAAGCTCGGCTGTCCGCGCGTTGTCATTCCGCCGTTCCCCGGCGTGATGTCGTCGCTCGGTCTCCTGGCGGCGCCGGTGGCGTTCGAGCGCAGCCATGCCGTCAAGCGCCTGTCGCGCGATGTCGCGCCGGCCGATCTCGAGGCCTTGTTCTCGCGTTTGGCCGCCGACGCCCGCGCGCTGCTGCCGGCCGAAGCTTCGCCGGTGGTGACCCGCTTTGCCGATCTGCGTTACGCCGGTCAGGATCACACGCTTGAAGTGACGCTCTCTGCCGATGCTTTGGACGAGGCGGCGATCGCCCGCATGGGCGACGACTTCGTCGCGCAGTATCACGACCTTTACGGCAAGATCGACGACGACAATCCGCTCGAGATCGCCAGCGTTCGCGTGGTGCTGAGCGAGCAGGGCTCCACCATGTTGTTGCCGGTGCCGACAGCGGCGTCGCCGGCAGCGCCGTCGTCGACGCGCCGTTTCGTCGAGGCCGACGGTTCCATCGTCGATGCTCCGGTTTTCGCCCGCGGTCTCCTGCCGGTCGGCCAGACCGTCGAAGGCCCGGCGCTGATCGAAGAGCGCGAATCCACCACCGTGCTCGGCCGCGGCGATCGCATGACCGTCGATGCCTCCGGCGCGCTGGTGATCGAGGTCGCCCTGCCGACCACCAATGAAGACGCCGTGCCGCGCCGTTCGGCCGAAAACGTCTGAGGCAGGGGAGGGAAAGCACCATGAGCGCCAAACTCGACGCCGTCACCACCCAGATCCTGTGGAATCGTCTCATCGCCATCGTCGATGAAGCCGCCACCGGCCTGATCCGTACCGCCTATACCCCGTCGGTGAAGGAATATTACGACTTCTGTTGCGCGCTGTTCGATACCGAAGGCCGCATGCTGGCGCACTCCACGGTGACGACTGCCGGCTTCCTTGGCATCGTGCCGGAAGTCATGCGCAACTTCCTGCGCAAGTTTCCGGGCGACACGCTGAATGACGGCGATGCCATCGTCACCAACGATCCATGGATCGCGTCGGGCCATCTGATCGATATTTCGATTGCCTCGCCGATTTTCCATCGCGGGCGCATCGCTGGCTACGCGCTCTGTATCGTGCATCACCTCGATATGGGCGGCCGCATGTCCACCATCGCTTCGAAGGACATTTACGAGGAAGGGCTCAAGATCCCGGTGATGAAGCTGGTCGAGCGCGGCCAGCTCAACCGCACCATCTTCGAATTCATCACCGCCAATACCCGCGTGCCGGAGAAAATTCTCGGCGACGTCCGCGCCCAGATGGTCGCGAACCACGTGTGCGCCCGCGGCCTCAAGGTGATGCTGGACGAGTATAAGCTCGACAGCCTTGAAGGGCTGGCGCAGGAAATCATCGCCCGTACCGAAAAGAGCATGCGCCGCCGCATCGCCGAGTTGCCGGACGGCGCTTATCGCAACGATGTGATCCTGCCGCGCGTGCCAGGTGTCGACACGGACATCATCATCAAGTGCGAAATGCGGATAGAAGGCGACGGCATCACCATCGACTATACCGGTTCGTCCGGTGAGGTTGGGGCGGCGGTCAACTGTTGCTACAACATGACCCGGTCGTACACGTCCTATCCGTTCAAGCTGGCGCTCGATCCGGGCGTGCCGAACAACGATGGCGCGCTCAATCCGATCACGATCATCGCGCCGGTCGGCTCGATCGTGAATTGCCGGCCGCCGGTCGCGACCTGGGGGCGGACGATGATCTCGCATCTGTTTCCGGAGATCGTGTTCGGCGCGATGGAGCAGGTGCTGCCGGAGCGCGTGCTCGCGGCCAATGGCGGCGCGCCAGCCAACGAAATCTATCTGCATGGCAAACATGCCGATGGCCGTTCCTTCATGGCCATCTCGCAGCACTCCGGCGGCTTCGGCGGTTCGGCCAGGAAGGATGGTCCGCCGACGCTTTGCTTCCCGAACAACACTCGCAACATTCCCGTCGAGGTGACGGAGAACGAAGCGCGCATGGTCTATCTGCGCAAGGAACTGGCGGAGAACTCCGGCGGTCCGGGCCTTAATCGCGGCGGTCTCGGCCAGGTGGTCGAATACGAAATCCTGCCCGGCGGTCCTGCGGAGAAGCCGCAGGTCGAGAGCTCGGTGCGCCTGTCCGGGCGCAAGGAGAACGGCAATTTCCCGGTCTCCGGGCGGCGCAAGGGCAAGGCCGGGCGCGGCTATGGCCTCGCCATCAATGGCGCGGAAGTGGATCACGGCATTTCGCGCACACTGCAGCCGGGCGATCGCGTCCTGTTCAAGCTCTCGGGCGGCGGCGGCTATGGCGATCCGATGGCGCGCGAACCTGAGCGCGTTCTGACCGACGTCGAGGAGGGGTACGTCACCCTCGACGCGGCCAAGAACGATTACGGCGTGGTCATCGATCCGAAGACCCGCGCCGTGGACGCCAAAGCCAGCGAAGCCCTGCGCCGCCAGCGGCAGAAGGAAATCAGCGCGTGACGACCGCTATCCGGCTCGCAGCGTTTCGGCGGCGGCTCGCGAACAGCGGGCCGGGCTGGACGCTGGCGCTGCCGGCAGTGCTGTTCCTGCTGGTCTTCACCGTCATGCCGCTTGGCCTGATGGTGGGGATGTCGTTCTGGAAATCGACGATTTTCGGCACGCGGCCGGACTTCATCTTCGACAATTACATCCGCGTCTTCAGCAACTGGCTCTATGTCGGCCAGCTCATCAACACGCTGGCGCTGGCGATTGGTACGACCCTGGTTTCGCTGGTCGTTTCCTATCCCATCGCGCTGATGCTCTCGAGGATGAAGGGCTCGAAGAAATCCGTATTCCTGCTGATGCTCTTCATTCCGTTCTGGTCGAGCTATGTCGTGCGTACCTTCGTGTGGCTCCCGATCCTCGGTCGCAATGGGGCCATCAATCAGCTTCTGATGTATCTCGGGATCATCGACCAGCCGCTCGACTATCTGCTCTACAACAACGGCGCCGTGGTGCTCGGCCTCGTCTATGTTTTCACGCTGTTCATGACGCTGCCGATCTACGTCACGCTGGACAAGCTCGACCCGGCGCTCATCGAGGCCGCGAGCGATCTCGGCGCCAAGCCCTTGCAGGTCTTCGCGCGCGTTATCGTGCCGCTGTCGATGCCGGGCGTGATGTCGGGCTCGATCATGGTGTTCTTGATGTCGGTTGGCGCCTATGTGACGCCGCAGTTGCTCGGCGGCCCGTCCGGGCTCATGTTCGGCAATATCATCGCGGCGCAGTTCCTGTCCGATAACAACTGGGCATTCGGCTCGGCGCTGGCCTGTTCGATGATGATTGCGGTGCTCGCGATCCTGATGATCGCCGGCCGGTTTATCGGCCTTGAGAAGGCGTTTTCGGGAGGTCACGGATGAGGGCCCCCGCGTTCATCGACAAGCAGGAAACGGCTGTCGCTCAGCCCGCCGTCCGTGTGAACGGTTGGGGCATCGCCACCGTCGTTTACGCTGTGGCGTTCTATATCTTCCTGTACGGCCCGATTGTCATGATCGGCATCTTCTCGTTCAACAAGTCGGAAGTGACCGGCCTGCCGTTCACCGGAGCGACGACGCGCTGGTACGAGGTTGTGTTCGCGCGGGCGGACCTGATGGCGGCGCTGTTCAACAGCATCACGCTGGGCATCGTGTCGGCTACCATCGCTACCACGCTGGCCTTCTTCCTCGGTCTGGCGTTCCGGCGCGATTTCGTTGGCAAGCGCCTGGTGCTCGGGCTTGTGCTCCTGCCCATCATCATGCCCGGCATCGTCGGCGGCATCGTGCTGCTGATCTTCTTCGGCTATCTCGGCATTCGCTCCGGCCTCTACACCACCGTGCTGGCCGCCCACATCAACTGGGTGCTGCCCTTTGCCTTCCTTACCTTGAACGGCCGTCTTCAAGGTCTCGACAAGGCGGTGGAGGAGGCGGCCATGGATCTGGGAGCGCGCTCATACCAGGTGTTGACCTGGGTCATCCTGCCGATCGTGCGGCCCGCGCTGGTCGCCACGCTGCTGTTCTCCTTCAGCCTGTCCTTCGACGAGTTCATCCGCACCTTGTTCGTCACCGGTTACGACCGGACCGTGCCCGTGGTGTTCTGGGGCGCGATTGTGGATCGCCTCGCGCCGGAACTGCCCGCCATGGCGATCATCACCATTCTGATCTCGACTGCCGCATCGTTGTGCGGATTCGCCTTCGCTTCCCGTTCACGCGCCAACCCGGCTTAGCCTATGGAGAGTTTGATGAAGACGTCCGTGACTTCCCGGAAACTCATCGGTGAGATCGATCGCCGTTCGCTTCTGATCGGCGCCGGCGCGCTTGGCGCCGCCGCGGCCGGCGGCATGACGCCGGCTTTCGCACAGGCCAAGCCGGTCACCGCGATCATGCCCGGCGTGTTCATGCCGGATTCGGTGCGGCCGCTGATCGAGGGCAAGGCGGGTTTCAAGGTCGAGAACGCGCCTTATGTGTCGCCGACCGATACGCTCGCCAAGCTGCTCGCGCCGGGCGGCACGTCGCGTTACGACCTGATGATCAGCGTCACCCCGTTCGTGCGCAACCCGATCATCGGCGCCAAGGCCGGCGACGAGAAGGTGATGCCGATCGACATGTCGCAGATCCCGAACGCGTCGAAGATCATGGACCTGTTCAAGGACGACATCGTCGCCCGCGACGGCAAGACCTACATGCTGCCGATCGTTTGGGGCTATGACTCGGTCGTCTATAACGCGGACAAGATCCAGACCGATGATCCGGAAACCCAGTCGTGGGGCGTGCTGTTCAACGACAAATATGCCGGACGTATCGCGTGGCGCGACGACGCGCATGGCATGATCCTGGCGGCCGGTCTGTTCATGGGCATGAAGGATCCGGCGGCGATGAGCGCAGCCGATCTCAAGGAAGCCACCAAGTTCCTGACCGCCAAGAAGAAGAACGTCCGCACGATGTGGTCGACCTTTGGCAGCGCGGTGAGCCTGATGTCGTCCGGCGAAGTCTGGGCGATGTATGGCTGGATTCCGATGCGCGCCGCGCTGCAGAAGCAAGGCATGAACGTCACGAACAACTGGCCGAAGGACGGTCTTCTGGTGTGGAGCCAAGGCGCGTTCATTCCGAAGGACACGCCGAACGCCAAAGGCAGCCACGCCATTATCAATGCCTATCTTGAGGCCGATGTCGGCAAGAAGCTGGCGGCCGACACCAACTATCCGACGACCTCGAAGGAAATCTCCGGCGAGTTCTCGGCGGACGAGCGCAAGAAGCTGGGTCTCGACCTGGTCGAGCGCGGCGTGAAGGTATATCCGCTGCAATTCCCGACGGCGATGGATCAGTGGCTCGAAGCCTGGAATACGGTGAAATCCGCTTGATCGGGCGGATTTGAACGAAGCGATTGATGCGGCCGGCATGGATGATTGACAATGCAGATGGCGTCAGCTCTGCGAAATGGCTTGGAGAATAAGACGGTGACGATGCCACGGATGACAACAGACATGCCGGCCGCGATTGCGCTCAATGCCGATACGCCGATCTCGGTCGGGGTTAAGAGCGTATCGAAGACATTCGACACCACGCCGGTGCTCAAGAGCGTTTCGCTCGACATCCGGCGCGGCGAGTTCTTCTCGCTGCTCGGCCCGTCGGGTTGCGGCAAGACCACCTTGCTGCGCTCGATCGGCGGCTTCGAGACGCCGACCTCCGGCGATATCGAGATCGACGGCAAGAGCGTGCTTGGCATCCCGCCTTACGCGCGGCCGACCAACATGATCTTCCAGCAGCTCGCGCTGTTCCCGCATCTCAACGTTCACGAGAATGTGGCCTTCGGCCTGCGCGTCAAGAAGCAGCCGAAGGGGCAGATCGACGCCAAGGTGAAGTCGGCGCTGGCGCTGGTGCGGCTCGAGGGCTTCGAGAAGCGCATGCCGAGTCAGTTGTCCGGCGGCCAGCGTCAGCGCGTCGCCATGGCGCGCGCGCTGGTCAACGAGCCGTCGGTGCTGCTGCTCGATGAGCCGCTCGGCGCGCTCGATCTTCAGCTGCGCATCCAGATGCACGAGGAACTGCGCCGGCTGCAGCGCACGCTTGGCAATACCTTCGTGTTCGTGACCCACGACCAGGGCGAAGCGATGGCGATGTCCGACCGCATCGCCGTGATGAACGGCGGCGTCATCGTTCAGCTCGGCACGCCGGAGGAGATTTACGAGCGACCGCAATCGCGCTTCGTCGCCCAGTTCGTCGGTCACACCAACCTTTTCGACGGCAAGGTGACGAAAATCGAGGGTGAGCGCGTCACCGTGGACAGCGAGGGGCTCTTGCTGGCGGCGACGGCCGCGACGCCGGTCAGCGTCGGCCAGCCGGTGACCGCGGTTGTGCGTTATGAGCGCATCGGTCTCGGTGCCGGCGACACAACGATCCAGGCGAAGGTGGTCGAGCGCATGTTCCTCGGCTCGAGCGTGCGCGTCGTCGTCGAGATCGCCGGCGGCCGCCGCGTCACCGCCGATATCGCGCCTGGGGCCGCGGCGGCGCTGCCGCCGATCGGCGCCAATGTCGAGATCGGCTTCGCCGCGCAGGAATGCCGCGTGCTGGTCGATTGAGACGCAGGCGACCACGGTTTCACCGAACGAGTTTCCCTTAGCCGGCGCGGTTGGCCGGCCGAATAGACGAGACGTGTCTGATGTATCGGATTGGTATCGATGTCGGCGGCACATTCACCGATGTGGTGCTGGTGGATGAGGCGACCGGCGCAGGCGTGGTCGCAAAGGTGCTCAACGAGCCGGGCAAGAAGCCGGAAACCGTGGTGCGCGGCATTCAGAAGGTCATGGCCGACGCCGGCGTGAAGCCGTCACAGGTTTCGATGATCGGCCATGGTACCACCATCGCCACCAACGCGGTGCTGGAGCGCAAGGGCGCCAAATGCGCGCTCGTCACCAACAAGGGTTTCCGCGACGTGCTCGAGATCGGCCGCTTCAGCCGGCCGGCCGAACTGATCTATCGCGTGCAGGTGGACAAGCCGGCGCCGCTGGTGCCGCGCTATCTGCGCATGGAGGTGGACTGCCGTCTCGACGCCAAGGGACAGGAGCTGCGGCCGCTGGACCTGGCCGAAGTCGACGCCATCGCCGAGCGCATCAAGGCCGAGAAGGTCGAGGCGGTCGCCGTCTCTTTCCTATTCTCGTTCCTCAATCCGGCGCATGAGCAGGCCGCCGGCAAGCGCCTGCGGGAATTGCTGCCCGGCGTTTACATCCTGCTGTCGAGCGATATCCAGCCCGAATTCCGCGAATTCCCGCGCACCTCGACCACGGTGTTCGCGGCCTCGGTGGCGCCGATCATCGGCGCCTATCTCGATCGCCTGCAGGACGGCCTCAACAAGGCGGGCATCGACTCGCCGCTCTATATCTTCCAGTCCAACGGCGGCGTCGCCCAGCCGGAGCTGGTGCTGCGGCGGCCTTCGACCCTGTTCCTGTCCGGTCCGGCCGGCGCCGTCGTGGGCGCCGCGCAGCTCGCCATCGAGTCGGGCTACAAGGATCTCATCACCATCGACATGGGCGGTACCAGCCTCGATGTCTGCGTGTTGCGTGACGGCGTTGCCGAAACCACGGCCTCGCGCGAGATCGAGTATTTCCCGATCGTATCGCCGATGCTCGACGTTCACACCATCGGCGCTGGCGGCGGTAGTCTGTGCCGCATCGACGAGGTTGGCCGCCTGCGCGTTGGGCCGGAGAGCGCGTCGTCCGATCCGGGTCCGGCCTGCTACAATCAGGGTGGTACCGGTCTGACCCTGACCGACGTCAATCTGGCGCTCGGTTATCTTGACCCGGCCGATTTCGCCGGCGGCAGTGTCAAGCTCCATCCGGACAAGGCGGCCGAGGCGTTGCAGAAGGCCGTAGCCGATCCGCTCAAGCTCGACCCGGTCGAAGCGGCGGCGGGCGTCTGGCGCGTCGCGGCCAACCAGATGGCGGAAGCGATCCGCTACGTCACCGTCCAGCGCGGCCTCGACCCGCGCAGCTTCGACCTCGTCGCCTTCGGCGGCGGCGGTGCGCTGCACGCCTACGGTATCGCCAACGATCTCGGGCTCAAGCGCATCATCGTGCCGATCAATCCGGGCCTGTTCTCGGCGCGCGGCATCGCGCTCGCCGACTTCACGCACGACTATCTGTCGTCGCTGGTGCAGCCGATCGAGCGCGTCGACGTCAAGCAGCTCGCGGCGACTTTGACGACGCTGAAGGAAAAGGCGCACGCCGATCTCGAATCCGAGGGCGTGAAGATGGAAGCGCGCGTGCTGCAGCCCAGCCTCGACCTGCGCTACATGGGCCAGTCCACCGAGATCAATGTGACGCTGCCGCTCGCCGCGGACGGCCTGATGGATCTGGCCGCCTATGTCGCGGAATTCCATCGCCGCCACGAGGAGCTGTACACCTACAGCGTGCCGGAAGAACCGGTCGAGCTGGTCAACCTGCGTCTGCGCGCCGTTGGCAAGGTCAGCAAACCGCCGATGCAGACATTGTCGAAGCAGGGCAGCGGCAAGCCGACCGGCAAACGCAAGGCCTGGTTTCCGGGCGGCATGGTGGACACGCCGGTCTGGCATCGCGACAACCTGTCGGCCGGCATGACCATCGAAGGCCCGGCCATCGTCCAGGAAATGTCGTCGGCCACCATCGTTCCGCCGGGCGCGACCTTGAAGGTCGATGCGATCGGCAACCTCCTCGTCACGCTCCAGTAAGGCACACAGCCATGGCAATCGATCCCTTCACCCTGGCGGTCATCCAGAACGCGCTGATCAGCGTCGCGTCCGAGATGAAGCTGATGACGATGCGCACCGCCTATACCCAGCTCTGGAAGGAGCAGGGCGACCTGTCCTGCTGCGTCATGGACGCCGAGGGACAGATCGTGGCGCAGGACCCGAGCGGCTTCCCGATTCACGTCACGACCATGCCGTATCAGCTTCAGTCTCTAATCGAAGGTGTCGGCCGCGACACGATCGAGCCGGGCGACGTGCTGATGACGAACGACCCGTTCCTCGGCGGCACGCATTTGCCGGACATTCTCATTGCACGGCCGCTGTTCTGGGAAGGCACCTTGTACGGCTACCTCTGCAACCGCGGCCACTGGGCCGATATCGGCGGCATGGGTCCCGGCAGCTATTCGCCGGCGACCAAGGAATTGCTGCAGGAAGGCTTGGTCATTCCGCCGGTCAAGCTGTTCGTCAAGGACAAGATCCAGAAGCCGCTGGTCGATCTCGTCGTGCGCAACGTGCGCAACTCGGTCGTGGCCCATGGCGACATGCGCGCGCAATACGCGTCCTGCTTTGCCGGCGAGCGCCGCTTTCGCGAGATCGTCGGCCGCTATGGGCTCGCGACCGTGAAGGAGGCGATGGCGGAGATCCTGGCACGCTCCGAAGAGATGACGCGGGCGCGCATCGCCACCTTCAAAGAGGGCGTCTATCACGCCCGCGACTGTCTGGATGGCGACGGCATCCGTCCCGACCCGCAGTGGGTTGACGCCAAGGTGACCGTCAAGGGCTCCGACATCACGGTGGACCTTACCGGCTCATCCGATCAGTCGCTCGGCGGCATGAACTGCTCGCGAGCCTCGGCGATCTCCGGCGTTCAGTACGCCATCAAGGCCATCACCGACCCCGAAAACCCGCCGAACGCGGGCAGTTACCGTCCGGTCACCGTAGTCACTCGGCCCGGCAGCTTCGTCGATGCGCTGCCGCCTGGTTCTATCGTCGGCTATGGCGAGGTGGCTTACCGCGTGCTCGATACTGTCATGCGCGCGCTGGCTGACGCCGCGCCGGATCGCGTGCTCGCCAGCGGTTCGGGCTCGACCGGCACGGTCGCTGTCGGCGGTCCGGATCGCCGGCCTGACGCCAAGCGCGGCTACTTCGTGACGCTGGAGTTGTCGTCTGGCGCTTACGGCGCCCGCGCCACCAAGGACGGCATCAACGCCATTCGCTACGGCGCCGGCAATGCCGGCCACGTACCGGTGGAAGCCAGCGAGATGGAAAATCCGATCCGCTACGAGCGTATCGAAATCATGCCGGATACTGGCGGCGCGGGCACTTACCGCGGCGGCAACGGCTTCTGCCGCGTGTTCACGATGCTGGTGCCGGACACGGAGATCTGTCTGTGCGCCGATCGTCATGCCACGCGGCCGCCGGGCCTGTTCGGCGGATCGCCCGGCACCACGGCGCGCTATGTGCTCAATCCGGGCGCGCCGGATGAGCGCGTCATCCCGTCGAAGACGCCGTACATCCCGCTCAAGAAGGATACGGTGGTCTGGGTGCAGTCCGCCGGCGGCGGCGGCTATGGCGATCCGAAGAAACGCGATCCTGCGCTGGTGAAGCGCGACCTGCGCGATGGCTATATCACAGAAGCCTTCGCCAAGGAGCACTACAAGATCTAGGCAAAGGGCGCCGGGCCATGAGCCGGAAATACGCGGCAGCGAGGGAACGCCTCGCGGCGAATTACTATCTGGCCCCGCCGGACGTGTCCGTCGGGCAATTCATGCAATGGGCGCGCGGCGCCGGCGCCAAAGGCATAGGTCTCACGGTCGCCGCGCTCGCTGCGCACGATGCTGGCGAATTGAAGTCGATGGCCGACGACAACGGCCTGTTCATTTCGACTTTGAACAGCGCAGGTTATTTTCTGTATTCGCAATCCGACGAGCGCTATGTGCAAGACAAGCTCAACTGTCAGCTCATCGAGGCTGCGGCGGAAATGGGCGCCGGCCGGCTCGTCGTCATCGCCGGCGGCATTACGGGCTCGGGCCTGAACCTTGAGCAGGGCCGCGCCAAGGTCGCGCGATCGCTGGCCGTCCTCGATGAGGCCGCGGGCCGGGCGGGCATCCGTCTCGCGCTGGAGCCAATCCACCCGGTCGATCTGACGATCAAGGGCTGCGTGAATTCGGTCGCGCAAGCGCTCCGTGTAATCGAGGAGCTTCCACACACCGATGTGGTCGTCGATCTGTTCCATTCCTATTGGGACGACGACATCTGGCGGCTGCATGAAATTGGTGGCGACAGGATCGCCGCAGTGCAGGTCTGCAACTGGAGCGAGCCGCATCCCGACGCCAAGCCGGTGCGCGATCTGCCATCGGCCGGGCCGATGGATGTCGCCGGGTGGCTGCGTGCGCTCATCGACGGCGGCTTCACCGGACCCATCGAATTCGAAATGTTCGACCGCCATCGCAGGGGCCGCGCCGTTCCCGATATTCTCAATCAGGCCTTCAAAGAACTGAACGCCATCCTGTCCTGACAAGCGAGGTCGCATCGTGGCGACGACAAAGGCTGTCCGCTTTCACGGCTACGGCGCGCCCGATGTGCTTCGCTATGAGGACATCGATGTGGAAATGCCGGGACCAGGTGAGTTGCTGATCCGGCAGACCGCCATCGGCGTAAACTTTATCGACATCCAGCAGCGCAAGGGCCGCTACCCGGCAAAGAGCTTCCCGGTAACGCCGGGTGGCGAGGGCGCGGGTGTCATCGAGGCCGTCGGTGAGGGCGTCACCGAATTCGCGGCCGGCGATCGCGTCGCCTATATGGACCAGAAGCCCGGCGGCTATTGCGTCACACGCCGCATTGCCGCTCAGCAAGTCGTCAAACTTCCGGGGTTTATCAGCGACGATATCGGCGCCTCCATCATGCTGAAAGGCGTCACCGCGAACTATCTGCTGCGCGGCGCCTATCATGTGCGGGCCGGCGATACGATCCTGTTCCACGCCGCCGCGGGTGGCGTCGGGTTGATCGCCTGTCAGTGGGCGAAACGTCTTGGCGCGCGCGTCATCGGCATTGTCGGCAACGCGGACAAAGCTGCGGTCGCCCGCGACCATGGCTGCGATCATGTGATCGTGCGCGGCGCCGAGGACATTGTCGCTCGCGTGCGGGAGATCACCGGCGGTCTGGGCGTGCCTGTGGTTTATGACTCTGTGGGCGCCGCCACGTTCGAACAGTCGCTGGCTTGCCTCAAAATCCGTGGCCTGCTGGTCTCGTTCGGCGCAGCGTCCGGCCCGGTGCCGCCATTCGATCTGTTCCGGCTCAACAACAATCACAACATGGGCAAGGGCGGCTCGTTCTTCGTGACGAGCGCGAGCCTCGCCGACTATACGCGCGAGCGCGCCGAGTATCTTGCGCGTGTCGCAGACCTGTTCGAGGCGGTGCGCGCCGGCCATGTCCGGATCAAGCCGCCGCGGCGTTACGCCTTAGCCGATGCCGCCGCCGCGCACCGCGATCTGGAATCGGGCGCGACCGTTGGCGGCTCGATCCTGATACCGTGACATATGAATGAGATGATGAGGAGCAGCGTTTCCGATGCCACAGCCGACCCCGCGTTTCCCGCAACTGAAGACAGCCGATCTTTCCGAGGCGCAACGGCCGCTGGCGGAGCAGATCGAAAAGGTTTCGAGCGTCGGCATCGGCGGGCCGTACAACATCCTGTTGCGCAGCCCGGAACTCGGCCAGCGCATGTTCGACCTCCTGGCCTATCTGCGCTGGAATACCTCGCTGCCGCTCAGCCTCAATGAATTTGCCATCCTCATCGTCGGCCTGCACTGGCGCTCGCAGGTCGAATGGTTGGCGCACCGGCCGATCGCGATCAAGGCAGGGCTGTCGCCGGACCTCATTGACGAACTCAAAGCCGGCCAACGTCCGTCGGCGATGTCGGTCGAGGAGGCTGCGGTCTACGACTTCTGCAATGAGCTTGTCGCTCAACGGACGGTAAGCGATGCGACTTTCGCCAAAGCGCGCGCGGTCTTCAGCGAGCAGCAGATCGTCGATCTGACGGCGGTCGCCGGCACCTATGTCACCATCGCCATGCTGCTTGAAATGGCGCACCAGCCTGTTCCGGAAGGGCGCGAGCCGCCTTTCGCCGATTGAACCAGAGGAACCGCCCATGAAGTTCGGACCGTTTGGCCGCACCGGCCTGCAAGTCTCCCGCCTGGCGATCGGCACGGCAACATTCGGCAACCAGGCCGACGAGGCGAGTTCGCATGCGATGCTCGACAAGGCCGCCGACGCGGGCATCAATTTCATCGACACGGCGAATGCCTATCCCATTGGCGTGGACTTCAGCGCGGTGGGGCGGACCGAGGAGATCATCGGCCGCTGGCTGGCCGGCAAGCGCGACCAATTCATCATCGGCACCAAGATCGGCGGGCCGATGGGGCCGGCGCAATGGCAGCGCGGCGCCTCCCGCAAGCATCTCCTCGAGGGCATCGACGCCTCGCTGCGGCGGCTCGGAACGGATTACGTCGATCTCTACTCGCTGCATTTCGACGATGCCAGCGTGCCGCTCGAGGACAGCGCCGAGGCGATGGACCTGATCGTGCGCTCCGGCAAGGCGCGCTATATCGGCGTGTCGAATTTTCTCGCCTACCGGCTGGCCCGGGCGATCGGCATACAGGAAACGCGGCGGCTGACGCGCTATGTCTGCGTCCAGCCGCGCTACAATCTTCTGTTTCGCGAGATCGAGCGCGAGTTGCTGCCGCTGGCTCTGGAAGAGGGCGTCGCGGTGACGCCGTATAATCCGCTGGCGGGCGGGCTGCTCACGGGACGCTACAAGACGCAGGACCAGCCAGGCCATGGCCGTTTTTCGACCGCGCACAGCTTCGGCAAAATCTATCAGGAGCGTTACTGGAACGATCGCGCCTTCGCCGCGGTCGACATGCTCGCCAAATTGGCGCAGGAGAGCAGCCTGACATTGCCGGCCATGGCGATCGGCTGGATGCTGGCCAACCCGGCGATCAGTTCGGTCATCCTCGGCGCCAGCAAGCCGGAGCAGCTCGATGCCACGCTGCACGCGGCCGACGATGCGATCGACCCGGCACTCAAGCTGCGTCTGGACGAGATAACGACGGAGTTTCGCCGCGGCGACGCGATGCGCTAGACAAAATTTTACGTAAGGAGAGTTTGGAAAGATGGCGAAGCGTTTGAAATCCGGCCGCGATGCCGCGGCAGCCGCCGAGCAGGACGCGGCGGTCCGCACCATGGTCGAAGCCACTTTGGCCGATATTCAGAAGCGCGGCGACGCCGCCGTGCGCGAATTGTCGGTGAAGTTCGACAAGTGGGATCGCGACGATTACCGGCTGACCAGAGCCGAGATCGAGGATTGCCTGTCGCAGCTCAGCGCCCGCGACATCGACGACATCAAGTTCGCCCAGACGCGCGTGCGCGAATTCGCCGAGCATCAGAAGGCGGCGCTCAAGGACATCGAAGTCGAGACCATGCCCGGCATCGTTCTCGGTCACAAGAATATCCCGGTGAATTCGGTGGGCTGCTACGTGCCCGGCGGCAAGTACCCGCTGTTGGCTTCGGCGCACATGTCGGTCATCACCGCGAAGGTGGCGGGCGTCAAGCGCATCATCACCGCGGCGCCGCCCTACAAAGGCAAGCCGGCGCCGGCCATCGTCGCCGCCCAGCATCTGGCGGGCGCCGATGAGATTTACTGTCTCGGCGGTATTCAGGCCATCGGCGCCATGGCGCTCGGCACGGGGTCGATCGCGCCGGTCGACATGCTGGTTGGGCCCGGCAATGCCTATGTGGCCGAAGCCAAGCGCCAGCTTTACGGCCGCGTCGGCATCGACCTGTTCGCCGGCCCGACCGAGACGCTGATCATCGCCGACGAGACGGTGGACGGCGAGATCTGCGCCACCGATCTGCTGGGACAGGCCGAGCATGGCGTCAACACGCCGGCGGTGCTGCTGACCAACTCGGAGAAACTCGCCCGTGAAACCATGGCCGAGGTGGAGCGCCTCTTGAAAATCCTGCCGACCGCCGAGAACGCCCGCAAGTCGTGGGAGGATTACGGAGAGGTCATCGTCTGTGACAGCTACGAGGAGATGGTGAAGGTCGCCGACGAGATCGCTTCGGAGCACGTCCAGGTCATGACCAAGGACCCGGACTACTTCCTCGACAACATGACCAATTACGGCGCGCTGTTCCTCGGCCCGCGCACAAACGTGGCTTACGGCGACAAGGTCATCGGCACCAACCACACGCTGCCGACCAACAAGGCGGCGCGCTACACCGGCGGTCTCTGGGTGGGCAAGTTCCTCAAGACCTGCACCTATCAGCGCGTGCTGACGGACGAGGCTTCCGCCATGATCGGCGAATATTGCTCGCGGCTATGCATGCTCGAGGGTTTCGTCGGTCACGCCGAGCAGGCCAATGTCCGGGTGCGCCGCTACGGCCGCCGCAACATCCCCTATGGCGCGGCGGCGGAGTAGCCCGTGACAGACACCCTGCCACGCGCTCCGTCGTTCAGGCTGGACGGCAGGCGCGCACTGGTCACCGGCGCGGGCAGCGGCATCGGCGCCGCTGCCGCTGCGGCTCTGGCTGACAGCGGCGCGCATGTGACCCTGGTCGCGCGCGGCCGCGAGAGCATCGACGCTGTTGCGGCCGAGATTGCGAAGCGCGGCGGCAAGGCAGAAGCCCACGCGATTGACGTGACGGATACAGCGGCGGTGCGGGCGATGGTCGAGCGCTCGGAACCGTTCCATATCGTCGTCAACAATGCCGGCACGAACCGGCCGAAGCCGTTTGGCGACGTGAGCGAAGACGATTACGACGCTGTGATGGACCTGAATGTTCGCGCCGCGTTCTTCGTGGCGCAGGCGGTGACGGCGCGCATGGTCGCCACGGGGACGAAAGGCTCGATCGTCAATATCTCGTCACAGATGGGCCATGTCGGTGCGCCGAACCGCACAATCTACTGCTGCTCGAAATGGGCCATCGAGGGCCTGACCAAGGCGATGGCCATGGACCTCGCGCCGCACGGTATCCGCGTCAATACGCTCGGGCCGACATTCATCGAAACGCCGATGACGCGGCCGTTCTTCGAGAATGCGGAGTTTCGCGACGCCGTGCTGGCGAAAATCAAGCTGGGCCGTATCGGCCAGGTCGAAGACCTGACCGGCGGACTGATCTATCTCGCCAGCGATGCATCCTCACTTGTGACCGGAACCTCGCTCATCATCGACGGCGGCTGGACTGCGGACTGAGGTGTCTAGAGAAAAAAATCAGTGCGCCTTTCAATAGTATGCAGTGACGCTGCAGGCGGCGGCGCCGTTCACGCCCGTTGCCGTCGGAAATCTGCCGAATTCCGCATATTCGATCATTTGCCACCTCGGCCTTGATGAATTGTCGTCGGGCCGCGGGTCGCCGTTTCAATTGCCGAATAACGGGGTAATGAGACGGAGAATCGCCGCTGCGGCTCTTCGGCGAGGAATCGGCTCTAGCGATTATTGACGAATTTGGTCACGTGTGGGCGGTTTTCGGTGCCAGCGCTTCCGGCGTGGGCGCGAACGGCGAAGGCGGCAAGGCCGCGCTTTGTGTCATCGCTGGTGAAGGCCTGCTGCCCATGGCGGCGCCTTCTCGAACACGGCGAGGGCGCGCGAGACCTTGCCGCGCTGATGCGCAAGCCATCGTGCCGAGTGGGTGCCGGTGTCGCGGAAGCGGTCCTCGTAGACCATCAGCAGAACGGCGTCGATGATGCCATCGGCGAGGGTCGCCAGCGTCAGCTTGCGATAGCGCTCGGCTCCGCGCAGCGGCACCAGACGGTCGGTGCCTGCGAGCTCCTGGAGAAATTCGATGATGACGGCGCTGTCGTAATAGATGTCGCCGCCCGGCAGCAGCAGGCACGGCATCTTGCCGAGGGGATTCTGCTGCCGCAGCGTGTCGGTCTCATCGAGCGTATTGGCGGGCACAACGACGATGCGCGCGCCGAGCCCGAGCACGTCGATGGCCATGCGCACCTTGCGCCCGAACGGAGACGTCTCCGTCGAGCGCAAGTTCATGGGTGCCGAAGGTTCGGTCAAGCGAATGCGCCGGCGCGGCCGATAGCGCGAAGGCGCCAAGCCCGATCACTTCCGTTACATAGGAATCGCCCATGGTCGGCGTCGCATCCGCGATCGACTGACCGGCGAACAGCTTGACGTTCGCAACGCTTGCCGGCGCGGTGTACCATTTCTTGCCGGTGGCGCTGAGGCGAATGCCGACATTACGGCCGTTGCCGGCCATGGTCGTCACCAGGCTGCCGCCGCCGACCGCTTCCATGGCCAAGGTGGTCGCTTTGGCGTGACCGATCGAGAGGCTGAGGAAGAAGTGGTCGTTGCCGCCGATGAAGCGCAGCGCCTCGGCGATATCGGCATGCGGCGCCTGGGTCTCCACCAGGGGCGCGGCGATGGCGCGCAGGAAACCGCTGGTCGCCGCCTTGTTGCGGTTGTGGCACTCATCGCCGCGGCGCAGCGCCTCGGAAACCTGGCGTTTGATGTCCATGGCGCCGTGAATTTCGAGGGCGCGCTTGAGGAGGGGGGCAAAGCGGTCGCGGATCCAGGCAAGGCGCGCCAGCACATCCGGGCCGTTGGCGCCGAACCGGAGGGTCTTGCCGAGCCCCTCGTTCATCGTGACGTAGGCGCGCTCGCCGGAGACCTCGTCCTCGAACACCAGCACCGGCATGGTCGCCGTTATGATGCCGGTCATGGCGCCGGCGGCGCGGTGGTCATGCGCCGGGGCGAAACGGATCGCCCCCGAGCCGGCCAGCTCCGCGCCAGGGCGATCAGATGCGGCCGGGCGCCGTGAAGAGTGTTGATCAGGGCTCGATTCTGGTGACCGACGGATATTGGCGCTGCTCTCTGCAGCCAATCATCAAGCTGGCGGCGCTCTCGGCTGTCCAATTTCTTTGGTAATGGGAGCCGCGAACGCTTGGTAACCGACAACCAAATCTCGAACGGATGCACAAGCAGGCAGGGTAACAACTGGCGTCGCCATCGGTAGTCATTCCGAACAGGCTAAGTTCCAAAGCGCTATCAACAGGTGAACAGACCGCGAAACTTCGTAATTGTCGACTGAAATCATTGCAAAAGTCAGCGGATTTTGATTCCGCCATTCGGAGGTTCGATCCCTCCCGCCCCAGCCATTAACGGTGCGGCGATGCCCCGTTTCAGTTTTTCGCGACAGCTCTTGCGCCAGATCAATGGCGGATCGCGCCGCTCATTGAACATGTTCGGCCGGAGCCGCCGTGGCTGGCGGCGTGATCGGCGCCGCAACAGGCGCAATCATTGCGGACGCGACCCGTCCCGGCCGCTGCCATTACGTGACGCAGTCAGGCAAATGTCGCTACGTGCGTTGCCACTGATCGGAAATCTTGCGCGTCTCAGTAGAGGGGCCTGAAATGGAAAGTCCGGTTCAGATCGATTTTCAGGGCATGGACGCCGATCCGGCCGTTCGCGCCGCTATCGCCCATCACGTGGCCGAGCTTGAAGAGCGCTTCGGTCACATTACCGCGGGGCGCGTCGTGCTCAGGTCGCCCGGCGGCCGCCATCGAAGCGGCGGGCTCTATGAAATTCATATTCGCCTGGCGTTGCCGGATGGGCGTCAAGTCAACATCGACCACACGCCGCAGAACGACGAGCGTTATGCCGATCTTGAGTTCGCGCTCAACGATACCTTCAAGCGCGCGCGCCGGCAGTTGCAGGATCAGGTGCGCAAGCTGCAGGGCGACGTGAAACAGCATGCCGGGCCGCCGGTTGGGACCGTCTGCGAGCTCGATCCGCTCGGCGAGTTTGGCTTCATCGAGACAGGCGATGGCCAAGAGATTTATTTCCACCGGAACAGCGTACTCAATGGTGGCTATGCCAAGCTCGCTGTCGGTTCGCGCGTGACATTCGCCGAGGAAGTTGGCGACAAGGGTCCGCAGGCCAGCACTGTCAGGCTGTTGGAGAAGCACGGCCACAAGGTGTGAGCGGCGCACGCAGCGACGAAACGATCGAGTGCGTCGCGGCGGTGTGTCATCCGGGTCAGGACACGTACCTTCCCGGCCGACAGTCAGGATTGTGAGGCTTGCGCCCGCGCGGTGGCGCTCGACTTGGCAACGCGCTTGGGCTTTGCGGGCGCTGTCTCCGGCTGCGCGTACAGAAGTTCGATCGCGGATTTGGCGGCATTGCGGACGTGATGCTCGGCGAGCGTGCGCGCCTTCTTGCCGTCCTTGGCGTCCAGCGCTTCCATCATCGCGGCAAGCTCGGCCATGCTTGCGGCGGAGCGGCCCGGCGCCCGCAGCGACGTGGCGCGCAGCAGCATGATCCGGGCATTCAGCAAGCGCAGCGTATCGCCGAGCGCCTGATTGCCGGCGCCGTCAACGAGGCAATCGTAAAAATGGTTCTTGGCGCGCAGGCGCGCCAGCGGATCGGTGTCCTTGAAGGAGCGCTTCAGTTTGCGGAATGCCTCATGAAGCGCCGCGCGCTGTTCGCTGGCGGCGTGTTCGGCGAACAGCTGACAGGCGAGCCCTTCGAGCTCAGCGCGAACCTGATAGACGCCTTCCGCTTGATCCGCGGAGAGCCGAGCCACGCTCGGGCCGCGGTTCGGGACGACCTCGATCAGGCCTTCGGATTCGAGCTGACGCAGGGCTTCGCGAACCAGCGTGCGGCTGACGCCGGTCATCTCGCAAAGTTCGCGTTCGGTCAGCCGTTCGCCGGCACTGAACCGGCCAAGTGCGATGGCGTAACGAATGCTCTCCGTCACGCTTTGGCGCAGCGGTGCAGCGACCTTCTCGACCCTGAAGTCTATCCTGGCAGACGACGCGATCAAAGGCCATTTCCTCCAGCCAAGCGGCTCCGTCGAACCGAACCCTTACATCTTTACAGCGGAAAAGCGAAAGCAGGAATGGCATCCTTCGTTATCACCGGGCTTGCCATCCGCCGTCGATCGGCAGGGTCGCGCCGGTGATGTCGTCGGCCGCGGGACTGCATAGGAACACGGCCAGAGCGCCGACCTTGGCCGGGTCGACGAAGCGTTCGGTCGGATGGCGCGCGGCGGCATAACGATGCTCGGCTTCCGCCGCGCCGAGGCCTTCTGCGGCTCCGATCTCGTGGATCCGCGAAAGCAGCGCCGGGGTGGGTACCGCACCCGGGGAGATCGCGTTACAGGTGATGCCAGTCAGCGCGGTCTCGATGGCGACGGCCCGGGTCATGCCGAGCAGGGCGGTCTTGGTTGTCACGTAGTCGATGCGGTTCTCCGCCCCGCGTGCGCCGAAGATCGAGGACATGTTGATGATGCGGCCCCAGCCCTTGGCGCGCATGCCGGGCACGGCCAGGCGGATGCAGTGAAACGCCGCCGAGATGTTGACCGCGAGCGAACGATTCCACTCCTCGGTCTTGAACTGGTCGACCGGCGCGAAGTGTCTGACCACCGCGTTGTTGACGACGATGTCTATGCTGCCGAACCGCGCTGTAGCGTTGTCGAACATGCGTTCGATTGCCGGGACATCCGTCAGGTCGGTACCATCAAAAACGACGTTACGCCGCGTGTCTGAGGACAAGCGGTTGGCGGCGGCGTCGCCGGTAGCCTTGTCCGCCAGCCCATTGAGGATGACGTTGGCGCCGGCCTCCGCGAGGCCTTGGGCGATTGCAAGGCCGATTCCAGCGACCGAGCCGGTCACAAGCGCACAGCGACCATCAAGCATGCCGAAATTCCCCAAACGCCCATTCGTTTTTGCATCGGGCCCGCGCTGAGGAGGTTCTTGACCCCCCTCGGCCTATATTTTACATACCGTACTACTATCAGACAATATCGGCGCACCTTGAGGCGTTCCGATAGAGGAAACGAGCCCGGAGCAGGGCCGGCGGTCGAGTCTCGCGGAGGATGCGTCAGGAGCCTCAGGTTTTGTCGACCGTGGTTGCGCGGTACAAGAACCGAATTTTCAGAACGAGCGATCCGTTGTATGGCCCGCCTGACGCCGTGCCCGGCCGCGCCTTGCACCGCCCCGCATCCGGCGAAATTCTCGATCAAGGAATTCCAACCTTATACAACAGGAAGTGAACATGAGCAGCGAAATGGATAAAGCGGCGAAGGTGATGTTCGACGAAGGCCTCAAGCACCGCCGCGAAGTGCTCGGCCCGGAATATGTCGATTCGTCGATCGCCAATGCCAATGACTTCATGATGGCCTTCCAGCACATCACCACCGAATGGTGCTGGGGCTATGGCTGGTCGCGTCCGGGCCTGCCGCGCAAGACGCGCAGCCTGCTCAACCTGGCGATGCTCACGGCGCTTAACCGCGGCCCGGAAATCAAGCTGCATGTGCGCGGCGCGATCAACAACGGCGTCACCGTCGAGGAAATCCAGGAGACGCTGCTGCACGCCACGATCTATTGCGGCATTCCGGCCGGCCTCGACGCCTTCAAGATCGCCAACGAAGTCTTGAAGGAAATGGGGAAAGTCTCCGCTACCCCCGCTAAGAAGCCCTAAGCGGCCCTCACAGGAAAGCACGAACTGATGTCTGCAAAGCAGGAACTGGGTTTCATCGGCGTCGGCCGCATGGGTATCCATATGGCCGGCCGGCTGCTTGAAGCCGGCTACGGCGTTACCGTTTTCGACCTCAACGAGACCAATGTCGCCCGTCTGGTGCAGCGCGGCGCCAAGCGCGCGGCCTCGCCGGCCGAGGTGGCCGCGAGCGCCGAAACGGTGCTGGCCAGCCTGCCGACCCCGGACATCGTCAAGGCGGTGGCGGCGGAAGTCGCCACCGGCACCAAGGTGAAGACCTTCATCGACCTGTCCACCACCGGTCCGGTGGCGGCCAAGGAGGTCGCGGCCATATTCGCCGCCAAGGGCATCGCCGCGGTCGACGCGCCGGTGAGCGGCGGCCCGACCGGCGCCGAGAAGGGCACCGTCGCCGTCATGGTCGCCTGTCCGAAGGAACTCGCCGAAACGCTGCGGCCGATCGTCGAAGTCATCGGCAAGATGTTCTGGGTCGGCGCCGAGCCGGGCCAGGGCCAGGCGATGAAGCTGGTCAACAACATCCTGTCCGCCACCGCCGTCACCATGACGTCGGAAGCGCTCGCCATGGGCGCCAAGGCCGGCCTCGATGCCGACACCATGATCGCCGTCATCAACTCGGGCAGCGGCCGCAACACCGCGACCGAGGACAAGTTCCCGCGCTGCGTGCTCACCCGGCGCTTCGACTTCGGCTTCTCCGTCGGCCTGATGCACAAGGACGCCAAGCTGGCGGTGCAGTTCGCCGAGTCGCTCGGCGTGCCGATGATCGTCGGCAATGCCGTGAACCAGCTCCTCTCGATCACCGAGTCGATCGAAGGCTTCAACGGCGATCTGACCACGACGGCGCGCACCGTCGAGAAATGGGCGGGCGTCGAGATCAAGGGCAAGGCCGCCAAGTAAGGGCGGCCTTCAAGTAAGGGCGGCCTTGTACAAGGCGGCGCAGTAACCGCCCTGCGGCAGATCGGGAGAGTTCGATGACCGACAAGATCCTGTCGCGCAAGGACGGCGCGGTCGGCCACCTGATCTTCAACAATCCGGAGCGACACAATGCGGTGTCGCTCGATATGTGGGAGGCGACCGAAGCCGTGGTCGCCGACTTCAAGGCCGATCCCGCCATCCGCGCGATGGTCGTCTCCGGCGCGGGCGGCAAGGCCTTCGTCTCCGGCGCGGATATCTCGCGGTTCGAGAAGGACCGTTCCACCGAGGCGGAGGTCAAAAGTTACAATGTCCGCGTCGAGCGCGCTTACGCGGCGTTCCATGAATTTCCCAAGCCGACCATCGCCATGATCCGTGGCTATTGCATCGGCGGCGGCATGGCGCTGGCGATGTGCTGCGACATGCGCATCTGCAGCGACAATTCCAAATTCGGCATCCCTGCGGCCAAGCTCGGCCTCGGCTATGGCTTCAAGGGCATCAAGCGGCTGGTCGATGTCGTCGGCCCGTCCTTCGCCAAGGAAATCTTCTACACCGCGCGTCAGTTCACGGCCGAGGAGGCCGAGCGCATGGGCCTGGTCAATCGCGTCGTGCCGTCCGACACGCTCGAACAATATGTCGCCGACTACACCGCGACGATGGCCGCCAACGCGCCGCTCACGGTGGATTCGGTCAAGTTCATTGTCGGCGAAGTGGTGAAGGCGTCGGACGAGCGCGATCTCGCCGCCTGCGAGGCCATGGTGCAGGCCTGCTTCGCCAGCGAAGACTACAAGGAAGGCCGCAAGGCTTTCATGGAAAAGCGCAAGCCGAATTTCACCGGCGCGTAACGGTCGCGGCGGCGGCCGATCTATATTTTGCGAGGACGGCGATGCTCGATCGACCCAACGTTACGCGGCAGCTTGCGCAATTGGTGGCCGACACGCGGCGCGAGGATATTCCTTCCGATGTGATGCATCAGGCCAAGCGCTCGGTGATGAACTTCTTTGCCGTGGCGCTGGCCGGTTGTCGCACGCAGCCGGTCGAGATCGCGCTCGCAACGCTGGCGCCATTCTCCGGCGGCAAGCAGGCGACTCTGGCGGGCCGCCGCGAGCGCATCGATGCGCTGAGCGCGGCGTTTCTCAATGCCGCCGGCGCCAATGTCTACGATTTCTGCGACACGCACACCCGCACCGTCATTCACCCGACGGCGCCCATTGTGCCGCCGCTGCTTGCGCTTGCCGAGTTGCGCCATGTCAGCGGGCCGGATTTGCTTTTCGCCACCGTCATCGGCAACGAGGTCGAGGATCGCATCGGGCTTGCCGTATCGCCGAAGCATTATTCGATGGGCTGGCACATCACCTCGACCTGCGGCGTCCTCGGGGCCGCTGCTGCCGTCGGTAAGCTGATCGGCCTTGATGCCGAGCGCATTGTCTGGGCTCTCGGTTCGGCGGCGACGCAGTCGTCCGGCCTGTGCGAAAGCCTCGGCACGGCGTCGAAGAGCGCCAGCGTCGGCAATGCCGCGCGCAACGGCCTGCTGTCGGCGCTGCTGGCGGAGAAGGGCTTCGATGGCCCGCCGGAGCCGCTCGCCGGCGTGCAGGGGCTCTACAACGCCATGGGCGTACCGCCCGACCTGTCGTTCCTGACCGAGGGCTGGGGCAATACCTGGCAGATCATGGAGTGTTCCTACAAGCCTTACCCGTGCGGCTTCGTCATCAATCCGGTGCTCGATTGCGTGCTCGACTGGCAGCGCGACAACAGCGGCGCGGAAGTTGCCAAGGTGGTCGTGCGCGGCAACCCGTTGCTCGCCGATCGCACCGACCGTCCGCAGGTCACCAGCGGGCGGCTGTCGCAGGTGAGCGTGCAGCACGCCGTTGCCGCCGCGCTGCTGCGGGGCAAGGCCGGGCCGGAGGAGTTCAGCGACGAATGCGTCGCCGATCCTAAGGTCGCCGCGCTGCGCGGCAAGGTCGAGGTGGTGCGCGATCCTTCCTTCGCGACGATTGCCGCTGCCGTGGATATCGTGACGGCGGACGGCAAGGTGCATCATCTTTCGACGCTGGCCGCGCGCGGCAGCGAAGCCAATCCGATGAGCGATGAGGCGCTGGAAGCCAAGCTGCGCAACGCCGCAGCGGCGTGGAACCCGAAGCACGATATCGCGCCGCTCGTGGACGCGATCTGGTCGCTCGATCAAAGTGCCGATGTTGCCGGGCTGTGTGCCCTGACGGTGCCGAAGGCGTAAGAAGTTCGCGATTGCGTCACGCCGTCTTCGGCCGACAAAACTGTGCTATCTGATATGTCGCTTTCGGCAGACAGCCCCGGCTGCCGAAAGCGCAGGCCCCGGACGAGATGGATATAAAGCAACTCAAGGTATTTTCGACCGCAGCGGCGTGCGGCAGCTTTTCGCGCGCGTCCGTGACGCTGTCGATCGCGCAGCCCGCCTTGAGCCGTTACGTAAAGGCACTCGAGACCGAACTCGGCGTCAAGCTGTTCTACCGCAATGGTCGCGGCATCATCCTCACCGAGGCCGGCAAACTGCTCGATCAGTACGCCAAGGGCATCCTGGAGCAGGCCTCGCGCGCCGCTTCCGAGATCGCGGCCTTGCAACTGAGCCCGAACGGCAGCGTCGCCATCGGCATGCCGCCGTCGGTTGGCTCGGTGCTCACGGTGCCGCTGGTCGAGCGCTATCGCGAGCAGTATCCGCAGATCGCCATGCGCGTGGTCGAGGGCTTCAGCGGCCATGTGCTCGAATGGCTGCTGACCGGCAAGATCGATGTTGCCGTACTGTATAACCAGCCGGCGATGAGCAACGTGCTGTCCGAGCCGTTGCTCAAGGAAGAACTGGTGCTGCTCGGCGCGGCAAAGGACCCGTCGAAACTTCCGGCGGGTCAAGTGTCCGCCAAGGTGCTGGCCGAGATTCCCATGATCCTGCCGAGCCGGCCGCATGGCCTGCGCCTGCTGATCGATCAGGTGTTCGGCAAGGCCGGCATCGAACCGAATATCGTCATCGAGATCGACGCCATGCCCTCGACGCTCAATCTGGTCGAGAAGGGTATTGGATACACGGTGCTGTCCTATTCGACCGTGCATCATCTGGTGAAGGCCGGGCGCATCAGGTGCTTCCCGATCGTGCGGCCGCAATTGACCCGGCAGCTTCTGCTCGCCACGTCGAGCCAGCGCCCGATGACGATGGCGACACGGGCGCTGACCAAGATCGTAACGACGCAGATGCGCGAGCTCGTTCGCGACGGTCGCTGGAACCCGCGCTGAGCGGAACCGGCCGGCAATAATAAAAACGGCGGCCCTGCGGCCGCCGTTTTCGTTGTTGGATAGGGGGTCGAAAGCCGATCTAGAGCCTTTCCGGCTTTGATGGAATCAAAGCCGGGGCTCCAGATTCTTATTTGTCGCGTTTTCTTCACGCGAACCGGTATCCACTTCGCTCGAAAACGCTCTAGTGCTGCATGCCCCAGCGGCGGATCGTCATTTTTTCCGCGGTGAGGAAGATGACGTTCTCGACGAACAGGCCGAGCAGGATCACCGTCAGAAGTCCGGCGAACACCGAGGGGATCTCCAGCGAGTTCTTGCTCTGGAAGATGAACCAGCCGAGGCCGCCGCCGCCGGAATTGGCGCCGAACACCAGTTCCGCCGCGATCAGGGTACGCCAGGCGAAGGCCCAACCGATCTTGAGACCGGTGAGGATGCTCGGGAACGCACCCGGAATGAGAATGCGGATCACATAGCCGATGTTGGACAGGCCATAGTTCTGGCCGACCATGCGCCAGGTCGGGCTGACGCCGCGGAAGCCGGAGTGCGTGTTGAGCGCAACCGACCACAGCACGGCGTGGATGAGCACGAAGACGATGCCGCCAGTGCCGAGGCCGAACCAGATCATGGCGAGCGGCAACAACGCGATCGAGGGCAGGGGATTGAACATCGCCGTCAGCACTTCGAGCAGGTCGGCGCCGATCCGCGTCGCGCTGGCAAAGGCCGTGAGCAGGCCGGCGAGCAAGAGGCCGGCCGCGTAGCCCTGGAACAGGATGGTCATCGAGAACCACGTCGCGGCCGGCAGTTCGCCGCTGGCGATTGCATGCCAGAACGCGACCACGGTGGCGCTGAAAGTCGGAAACAGCAGGTCGTTGCCGAGCCACCGGGCGTAGCCTTCCCAGATCAACGCCAGGATGGCGAGGACGAGCGACTTGCGCAGGGCGCCCTGGTTCGCCAGCCGTTGGCCCAGCGACAGAGGCCGCTGCACGACGCCGATGCCCGCGGTGCTGACCTGGTAGATGACCTCCGGACGGGAGTGAAGAACGGATTGGGCGTCAGCCATGGGACGCGCTCCTTTCGCCGATATTCTGTTCAAACAGCAGATGCTCGATGCGCTCGGACAGCGGCTTGCCATCCGGGCCGATGTCGTCGGTGCCGTTGCTGTTGATCTCGCCCTTGACCTGGCCCGGATGGGCCGAGAGCAGCAGGATGCGGTTGCCGACGCGCACGGCTTCGGTGATCGAGTGGGTGACGAACAGGACGGTGAACTTCGTGTCTTCCCACAGTTGCAGCAGTTCTTCCTGCATCTTGGCGCGCGTCAGCGCGTCGAGCGCGGCGAACGGCTCGTCCATCAGCAGGATTTCCGGCTCCATGGCCATGCCGCGCGCGATCGCCACGCGCTGCTTCATGCCGCCGGACAAGGTGTGCGGGTGGTTGTCGGCGAACTTCGAGAGGCCGACCATGTTGATGTAGTGCAGCGCGCGCTGTTCGGCTTCCCTGCCGCCCATCTTGCCGCTCGCGGTGAGCGCGAAGGCGACGTTCTGCTTCACCGTCTTCCACGGCAAGAGCTGGTCGAATTCCTGGAACACCAGAACGCGGTCCGGTCCCGGCTTGGTGATGACCGTGTCGTTGAGGCGGATTTCGCCTTCGACCGGGCGAATGAAACCGCCGACCGCCTTCAGCAAGGTCGACTTGCCGCAGCCCGACGGGCCGAGAATGACATAGCGGTCCGAGCGGTAGATATCGAAACTGACCCGGTAGGTCGCGGTGACCAGATGGTCACGGGTCTGGTACTGCAGTGTAACGCCCTTGACCGCGAGAAGTGGGGCGACGCCATCGCTCATCTTGAAGAGGCTCCAAATTTAAGGGGCCAGTGGCGACGCCCGGCAGGCGCCGCCACTGGCCGATTGCTGTGCGAGAGGACGGCGGCTCAGTTGCCGCCGCCGATGCCCTTCACGTCGAAGAACAGATCATCGAGCGACGCCGGCTTGTTCTTGAGCGTGCCGATCGCGTTCATGAACTCGGCATACTTCATGACGCCTTCCGGCTTGGTCGTGTACTTGGTGTCCTTGTCCTCGAGCATGGTGGCCAGTTCGGCCACATCCCAGCCCTTGCCGCCCATGGACTCCAGCAGCACCTCAGCCGCGCCCTTCTTGTCCTTCTGGATCATTTCGAAGGCGACCTTGAGCGCCGACACGAAGGCCGCATAGCCCTTCGGGTTCTCGTCGCGGAACTTCTTGGTCGTCGAGATCATGGTGAAGGTCTGCGGTCCGCCCATCACGTCGTTGGTATTCTGGATGGTGCGGGCGCCTTCCTTAAGCTCGCGCTGATGGAACGGCGCCGAGGCGTAGTGCGCGGTGACTTGCTTGTTGCCGGACAGGATGGCGACCACAGCGTCGGGGTGGGTCATCGACACGGTGTACTTGTCATACTTGAAGGTGGCATCGGCGCCTTCCTTCTGCCGGGCGTACATCTGCATGATGATCGCGGGGATCGACACCTTGATCGCGGTCACCGCGATCTTGTCGTCGGCCTTGAGGTCCTCGATCTTGGTGAGGTGCTCGGCTTTGGTGTTGAGGTACATCGGGATGGTGCTCATCGCCGCCACGCCCATGACGTCGCCGCGGCCCTTGGTGCGGTCCCACAGGATGAGGAAGGCCGGCGGGCCGGCCGAGATGAAATCGGCCGAGCCGGAGAGCAGCGCGTCGTTCATCACCGACGGGCCGCCGATATTGGCGTAGTTCACCGTCAGCTTGAGGCCGAGCTTCTCGGCTTCCTTCTCGACGAGCTGGTGCTTTTTCATCATGTGCAGCGGCAGGAAGCCGAAGCCGCCGGCGCCGAGCGGCACGCGCAATTCGGTCTTTTCGGCTTGGGCCGAGGCGGTCATCAAAGCCATGGCGCCAATGGCCAGGCAGGCGATTGTTTTTCTCATCGTTGTGTCTCCTCAGGTTTTAAAGCGTCGATACTATGATACCGCAGCTCACTAAATACTCATGAAAATCGGCATTAAACTGCTGCGGATCTCGGTTTGGGATCGGCATCGAGCCGCGCGGCCCAGCCTTCCATGTTCGGCCGTGCGGCCGGATAGATGTCCAGTACGATGGGGTCGTGTCCCGGCACGACATGCGCCTTCGATGTCGCCAACGCCTCGACCTTGTCGTAGCCGGCGAGCACGTCGCCAACGTTGTAGGTGATCGGGAACACGCGACGCTGGTCGAGATGCGCGTAGAAATGCGCGACATCGGAGGCCAGTACGACCCAGCCGCGCCGCGTCTTCACGCGCGTGGCCTGCAAGCCCTTGGAATGGCCGCCGATGTGATGCACCGACAGGCCGGGTGCGATCTCCGCGGCGCCGTCGTGGAACACGACGCGGTCGGCGAACACCTTGTTGACCATCGCCGTGACGTCGGCCGCTTCGAACGGCATACGGATCATGGCGTGGCACATGCAGCGGCCGGTCGCGTAGGCCATCTCGCATTCCTGCAGATGATAACGCGCGTTCGGGAACAGGTCGTGATTGCCGGCGTGGTCGTAATGCATGTGCGAGATGATGACGTCCTTCACCGAGGCCGGATCGATGCCGAGCGCGCGCAGGCCGTCGCCGACCGGCTTCGAGATGTGGCGCTTGCGCGCGTCGGCGCGGGCCTGGTCGAAGCCGGTGTCGAGAATGATGGTGCGGTCTTTGCCGACGATCGCCCAGACGAAATAGTCGAGCGGCATCGGCACGTCATGCGTATCGCCGCCGATGAAGTTATCCGGCGAGTTCCGGTCATGCCGGCCGTACTTGACGGCATAGATTTCGTAGGTGTCCTCGCTCACGGATTCCCTCCGGGCCGACGGCTCGCGTCGAAGGTGTCCGTCGTGGACGGCGCCGGAATCGGAACGATCGTCAGGCTGCGGCTTCGCATGTCGAACCTCCCACCCAGTGTTTTTTTGCCCGCCTATCCGGCACGCCGGACGAGGCCGGCCGCGCCGGATCGCGCAATTTCGATTGTAGGCTGCCCTGCCGCCCGCGTCCATTTTGTATTATTATATTATTGTCGCGCCAAGCGGCGGAGACTATGCGAATTTTGTATATCAGAATTACATATTTCGGAGCCGCGCTGCCTTTGTCGGTAAATGGCCCGATGGTCTAAGCCTCACGCCAACCACCAAACGGCCCGCCAGGCGCGGGCAAAACGCCGCATGCGCCCGCATGACGGCTCAATCCGAGGAACGTCCGATGTCCGCGCTGCCCGCATTCGCGCTCTACGCCATCCGTTACGCCACGCGGCCGGCGCAGCGGCGCGATCACTTCATCGGCGGCGATCCGCATGACGGCCCGATGCCGATGGACTACTTTCTCTGGGCCGCTGTTTCGCCTGACAAAACATATGTCATCGACTGCGGCTTCACCGCCGAGGTCGCCGCCAAGCGCAAGCGCACCTTCCTGCGTGATCCGATCGACGGCCTTAAACTGATCGGCATCGATGCCGATACCGTGAGCGACGTCATTCTCACGCATCTGCACTACGACCACGTCGGCAATTTCCACCGCTTCCCAAAAGCGCGCTTCCATCTGCAGGAGCCGGAAATCCACTACGCCACCGGCCACTATATGGCGCATCCGCGGTTGTCGCATTCCTTCGAGGTCGAGCATGTCTGCGGCATCGTGCGGCTCAATTTCGCGCAACGCGTTGCCTGGCACTTCGGCTCGAAGGAACTGACGCCCGGCATTTCGCTGCACGTCGTCGGCGGCCATTCGGCCGGCCTGCAGTTCGTGCGCGTGCACACCGCGCGTGGCTGGGTCGTGCTCGCTTCCGACGTTTCGCATTTCTACGAGAATTTCGAGAGCCGCCGGCCCTACACGACTTCGTTCCATGTCGGCGAGATGCTCGATGGCTTCGAGGCGCTGTACGCGGAAGCGCCGACGCCGGCGCATATCGTGCCCGGCCACGATCCATTGGTGATGCAGCGTTATCCGGCGCCGAGCAAGGATCTCGACGGCATCGTGGTGCGGCTCGACGTGATGCCGAAGGAGGCGGGCTAAACGAGCTCCCGCGTCACATCGTCGAACAGCTCATCGACCGACATCATGCGCGGGATGACCTGCTGTTCGTAAGAATAGCGAATGATGGTCTCTAGCGCCTTGCGGTTATTCTCGACGCCGAACGGCACCGGATCGAGGCCGTCGGCTGCCGGCAAACCAGATTCCTTGAAGTATTGCGCCTTGCTCTCTTTCAGCAGGCGGAAGATTTCGCGCACGACGTCTGGCCGCGTTTGCGCCAGTTCGCTGCGCACCACGAACAGGTGGTTGATCGGCACCATGCCGTTCTTCCTCGACCAGGCTTCGGCCGCCTTGTGCGGATCGGGAAACAGCGGGGCAACGCGCGGCTCGTCCGGTAGGTCGCCGCCGAGAATGGCGCCGTCGAGCTCGCCCTCGATCAGCATCTTTTCGACATTGGACCCCGCCGGCAGGCGCAGGCAATTGGCCGGGTCCTTGTATTCGGCAAGATGGCCGTCGTCGGTGGTGCACCACGTCACCTTGTTCGAGTCGACGCCGTAATCGTCCTTGAGGATGCCGCGCACCCAGACGCCGGTGGTGACGGAATAGGAGCGGGTGCCGAAGCGCTTGCCCTCGATGTCCTTGGGCGCCAGGGCCCCGCGCGCCACATTGTAATGGATGGTGTGGTGCTGGCCGCGCGCCATGACGACGGCCGGGAGCAGCGTCAGCGGCTTGCCGTAGATCCTGGCCTGCAGGAAAGTGACGATGGCGAGTTCACCGGCATCGAACCTGCCCTCGCGCACCATCGGCTTGAAGCCCTGGTTGGCCACCTTCGGCCCGGTGAAATTGAAGTTCACCAGACCGGACGCCACCGCGCCGCTTTTGAGCGCGCGCGTCACCGGATAATCGGCGAGGTTGGTGTCGAGGGTAACGGGGCCTGAGGCGGGATAGGGCATAATGTTATGGGTCCGGCAGGTGGCGCCGTCTTACGCTCTTGTCGCGCGTGGCGTCAAACTTGCATACACTCCGTGCAGTATTCCGCAGCCGAAGGTTAGCCATGGCCGACAAACTCGACGACTTCATCGACGCCGCAGCGGCGGCGCTTAATCTGCCGCTCGAGCCGGCCTGGAAGGGCGCCGTGAAGGCCAATCTCGAGGTCTCGCTGCGTCACGCCGCAACCTATGCCGACTTCCCGCTGCCGGACGAAGCCGAGCCGGCGCCGATCTTCAAGGCGTGAGCGGGGAACCACCGACATGAGCGACATCACCTGGTCGTCGGCTGCCGAGATCGCGGCGGCGGTTCAATCCGGAAAAATCAGCGCGCTGGAGGTGACCGAGCAGATGCTCGCCGTCATCGACAAGCGCAATCCCGTGCTCAATGCCTTCACGGCGGTGACCGCCGAGCGCGCCCGCAACAAGGCAAAGGCGATCGATGCCTCGCCCGACAAGGCCAAGCTGCCGCTCGCCGGTGTGCCTTTCGCGGTGAAGAACCTGTTCGACATCGAAGGGCTGCCGACCGTGGCCGGCTCGAAGATCAACCGCAAGCGTGACGCGGCCAGGCGCGATGCCGTGCTGATCGAGCGGCTGGAAGCGGCCGGCGCCGTGCTCACCGGCGCGCTCAACATGGGCGAATACGCCTACGACTTCACCGGCGAGAACGTGCATGATGGCCCCTCGCGCAATCCGCATGATCCCGAACGTATGACCGGCGGCTCCTCCGGCGGCTCCGGCAGCGCGGTCGGCGGCGGCATGGTGCCGCTGGCGCTCGGCTCCGACACCAACGGCTCGATCCGCGTGCCGGCGTCGTTGTGTGGCATATTCGGCCTGAAGCCGACCTATGGCCGGCTGACGCGCGCACGCTCGTTTCCCTTCGTCGCTTCGCTCGATCATCTCGGGCCGTTCGCGCGCACGGCGCGCGATCTCGCGCTGAGCTATGACGCGATGCAGGGCTTCGACGCCGGGGACGCGGCCTGCGTCGATCGCCCGCGCGAGTCGACGGCGCCGTTTTTGGATCAGGGGTTAGAGGGCCTGCGCGTCGCCGTGGCCGGCGGTTATTTCCGCAAGGGCGCTTCGCCCGAGGCTTTGAGCGCGCTCGACACCGTGGCGAAGGCAGTGGGCGCGCGCACGGTGGAGATTCCGGAAGCCAATCGCGCCCGCTCGGCGGCCTATGTCATCACCACGACGGAAGGTGCGGCCCTGCATCTCGAGCGGCTGCGCACCCAGGCGAATGATTTCGATCCGGCGGTGCGTGACCGGCTCATTGCCGGCGCGATGATTCCGTCGACCTTGGTCGTGAAGGCGCAGAACTTCCGCCGCTGGTATCGCGACGCGGTGTTGGCGCTGTTCAAGGATTGCGACGCCATTCTCGCGCCGGCAACGCCGGTGACCGCGCCGAAGATCGGCCAGGTGAATTTCACCCTCGACGGCGTCGAGATGCCGGTGCGCGCCAACATGGGACTCTATACGCAGCCGATCTCGTTCATCGGCCTGCCGGTGGTCGCGGTGCCGGTGCCGCTCAAGCCGCTGCCGATCGGCGTGCAGATCATCGCGGCGCCATGGCGCGAGGATGTGGCGCTGCGTATAGCGCATGCACTGGAGACGATGGGTGTGGCGGCGGCGCCGAGGCCGAGTTTGTAGGAAACAGAATCCGTCATGCCCGGCCTTGTGCCGGGCATCTACGCCTTTCTTGATCGAAAGCAAGACGTGGATGGCCGGATCAAGTCCGGCCATGACAATCGAGAGTGACGTGCAAGGACTAACATGCCCGAGATCGATATCCCCGAAGTCGTCGCCGAGGTGCGCAAGGCTTTTGAAGAATATGAGAAGGCGCTGGTGAACAACGATGTCGACAAGCTCGATGAGTTGTTCCGCGACGATCCGCGCACCATCCGCTACGGCGCCGGCGAAAATCTGTATGGCTACGACGAGATCAAGGCGTTCCGCGCCGCGCGCTCGCCGGTGGGGCTTGGCCGCACCCTGTCGAAGACATCGATCACGACCTATGGCCGCGACTTCGCCACCGCTGCGACTTTGTATGAGCGGCCGTCGGCGCCCGGCAAGATCGGCCGCCAGATGCAGACCTGGGTGCGCTTCCCGGAAGGCTGGCGCGTGGTTGCGGCCCATGTCAGCCTGATCGACGCGCCGTAAAACTGCGCCCGGGACAGGTGACCGGTCCGCCGCGCTCTGCTTTAAGGTGGCGAGCGGGGGCCGCGCTGCCTGAAGGAAGACTGTCATGCCGATCGATCTGGCCGAGGTGAACTGGCTTTATGTCATCATCCTGGCGTTCTTCGTGTTCGTCGCCAGCCTGATCGGCAATGTGATGTCGTGGCAGAGCCGGACCACCGCGGCGGGCCTTACGGCGATCCTGTTTGCCGTGTTTTTCATCGCCTGGAGCTACTATCCGCACGGCCTGCCATTGCCGACCCGGCTGGCCGATACGGTCAGGCCGGCGACCGTAGTGCCGCCTGTGGCGGCCCCGCCGGCTCCGGCTGCGCCCGCGCGCCCCGCAAACCCGGTCCGCGACATCACCCCGCCGCGTAACCCGGTCACCGACGTGACGCCGCCGCGCAATCCGGTGACCGACGTCACCCCGCAGCGCTAGCGGTTTCGCCAGCGGTTTGCCACGCCGGAACGAGGTGCGGGAAGGCCCGTCGCGGCCTTTCGCTCCTGCGAAAGTCCGGCTAGAAACGGCCCAGCCAGAAGAGCTGGAACCCCGGGTGAAACGGCAGGGAACGAATGAGAAAAGTCTATCCTGATGCGAAGTCGGCGCTCGCCGACATCGTCAAAGACGGCATGATGGTCATGGCCGGCGGCTTCGGTCTTTGCGGCATGCCGACCGATCTGATCGTGGCGCTGCGCGACAGCGGCGTGAAGAACCTGACCTGCGTCTCCAACAATGCGGGTATCGACGGCGCGGGCCTCGGCCTGCTGCTCGAGACGCGCCAGATCAAGAAAATGATCGCCTCCTATGTTGGCGAGAACAAGCTGTTCGCGCAGCAGTATCTCGCGGGCGAACTGGAGATCGAATTCAATCCGCAGGGCACGCTCGCCGAGCGCATGCGCGCCGGCGGCGCCGGCATCGGCGGATTCTACACCAAGACCGGCGTCGGCACCGAGATCGCCAAGGGCAAGGAAGAGAAGGTGTTCAACGGCGAGCGCTACATTCTCGAGACCGGCCTCGTCTCCGACATCTCGCTGGTGCACGCCTGGAAGGGCGACACCGAGGGCAACCTCGTCTACCGCAAGACCGCGCGCAACTTTAACCCGATGATGGCAACCGCCGGCCGCATCACCGTGGCCGAAGTCGAGCATCTGGTCGAGCCGGGCGAACTCGACGGCGACGAGATCCATACGCCGGGCGTGTTCGTGCAGCGTATCATCAAGAGCACATCCGAAAAGCGCATCGAAGTGCGCACGACGCGCAAGCGCCCCGCCGCCGGCGCGTTCGGTGCAGGGGAGGAAGTCTGATGCCTTGGACCCGCGATCAAATGGCCGAGCGCGCCGCCAAGGAATTGCGCGACGGCTTCTACGTCAATCTCGGCATCGGCATTCCGACGCTCGTCTCGAACTACATTCCGGACGGCATGTCGGTGCAGCTGCAGAGCGAGAACGGCATGCTCGGCTTCGGCCCGTTCCCCTATGAGGGCGACGAGGATCCGGACCTGATCAACGCCGGCAAGCAGACCGTGACCGAACTGCCGACCACCAGCTACTTCTCGTCGGCGGACAGTTTCGCGATGATCCGCGGCGGCCACATCGACCTTGCGCTGTTAGGGGCCATGCAAGTGGCCGAGAACGGCGACCTCGCCAACTGGATGATCCCCGGCAAGATGGTCAAGGGCATGGGCGGCGCCATGGACCTTGTCGCCGGCGTCAAGAAGGTGGTCGTGATCATGGAGCATACGGCCAAGGACGCGCCGAAGCTCTTGCACAAATGCGACCTGCCGCTGACCGGCTCGCGCGTCGTCGACATGGTGATCACTGATCTGGGCGTCTTCACCATCGACAAGAAGGGCGATGGCGGCATGACGCTGATCGAACTCGCGCCGGGCGTGACGCTCGACGAGATCACCAAGAAGACCGAAGCCAAGTTCAAGGTCGATGCGAAGCTGAAGCAGTAGATCTCGGATTCAACCATCAAATGCAAATGCCCGGCCGAAAAGCCGGGCATTTTTTATCGGCGGCGACAAAAGCGCGGTGGCGGCCATATCAATCGCAAGCTGGACGACGTGGCACCCGATGCAGTCACCTGCAGTCGCGATCATTGATGATAATGACGCATAATCGCCCTCTGTCTGTAAAATTTTTAAACTCTCTTTGTCGTTGCGCGAGCCGTTCGGCCATGTTTGAACTGCGCCGGGGATGGGTAGCCGTTGCTACCTTTTAAGGCATCGCTGGGGGATTCATGTTCCGTTTCGTCAAGGCCGCGCTCGCTTTGAGCGCCGTGGTCGTGCTTGTCGGCTGCCAGACTGTCGCCAACTCTCTTTCCGCCTCTGATATTCGTTCATTCAAGCTCTCGTCGACCTCGGTAGAATTCGATCCGCAGGTGGCGATCTGGTATGGCGACGCAGAACGCGCCTACGCCGCGTCAAAGGGCGTTGCCGCGACAGAGTCTGATACCGTTGCCAATACCGCCGAGGGCAAGGCCTATGTCCGGTCGCAGATCTCGTCGAAGATTTCGGCGGCTGTGCAGAGGAACGTCGGCGGCGCGTTATCCGGGTCGCGGCCGGTCCGCCTGGTCGTCGTGGTCAAGAGCGTAACCATTCCCTCCGTCGCCCAGCGCGTCATTCTCGGCGGCACGCATATGATGCAGGCTGAGGTCAGGCTGATCGACGTGCAGTCGGGCAAGGTGCTGCTGACGCATCCGGGCCTCGTTTCGGCATCGGCGACCGGCAACGGTCTGGCCGGCGCGCTGATCGAAGGAGCGATTGGCGGTGACGCCATGGAGCGCGTCGCCAATGACTTCGCCAACAACTACAAGGTCTGGCTGATCGCGGTTTGATCGCGAGCGAGCGTCACGTCAGCCTGATCAGCCGCTTGCCCAGATTTTCGCCGCGATAGAGTTCGGCGATGGCGCCGGGGGCATGTTCGATGCCGTCGGCGATGTCCTCGCGGTACTTGAGCTTGCCGTCGCGGACCCATTGCGCCAGCCGCGTCGCGGCTTCCTCGTAGCGGTGCGCGTAGTCGAACACGATGAGGCCCGCCATGCGCGCACGCTTGACCAGGATGTGGCGCTCGACGCGCGGGCCGCTCGGCCACGGCTCCCATGATGACACCGAAGCGGTGCCGCAGATGACGATGCGCGCGCCGACATTGATCTGTTTGATGACGGCGTCGCTGATCGCGCCGGACGTGTTGTCGTAATAGACATCGACGCCGTTCGGGCAGGCGGCTTTGAGCGCCGCGTCAAGATCGCCGCTCTTGTAGTCAATGGCGGCGTCATAGCCGAAGGCGTCCCTGCACAACGCGACCTTGGCAGCGCCGCCGGTGATGCCCACGGTGCGGCAGTCCATCAGCTTGGCAATCTGGCCGACCGCCGAGCCGACCGAGCCGGCGGCGGTGGAGACGACCACGGTGTCGCCGGGCTTCGGCAGTCCGAGATCCAGCAAGCCGAAATAGGCGGTGAGGCCGTTGAGGCCAAGCACGCCGAGCGACAGCGACAAGGGCAGGTCGGTTTCCTTGACCTTGCGCGTGATGTTGCTGCCGTCGGACACGGCGTAGTCCTGCCAGCCCAGCATGCCCATCACCTTGTCGCCTTCGGCGAAGCCGGGGTGGCGCGATTTGATGACGGTGCCGGCAGCGAAGGCGCGCATCACTTCGCCGATGCCGACCGGCGTCGAGTAATTGGCGACGGCCGACACCCAGCCGCGCATCGCCGGCTCGACCGAGAGGAATTCGTTGCGGACGAGGAACTGCCGGTCGCCGGGTTCGGGGATCGGCGCGCTGGCGATCTCGAAATGCTCGGCCTGCGGAATGCCGTCGGGGCGGGATTTGAGGAGGACCTGTTGGTTCGCAGTCATTCGTTGCTCCGAATGCGTTTCTTGTAGCCCGCATGAAGCGGAGCGAAATGCGGGACCGTTCGCCCCGGATTTCGCTGCGCTCATCCGGGCTACGGGGTTAGAACGCGATGAATACCATCAATGTAGCGATGGCCCACACACAGAACCAAGCAATCTTGTTAGCCGCAATCCTGTCGCGTGGAATCCCCGGCGGATAATTCCAGAAACTGAACAATACGAGTTCGGACACAGTGCGAGGAAAAGGAAGGTGGAGGTTCATCGCTCTAATGACGAGATAGCCCGCCGCGCAAAAGCATAAGTAAAATATAAGCCGCCATTGCGCGTCATCTGAGATGATGGACGCGTCCAGTGTCATTCGTTACCCGCGCGGCTTCGCCAGTTCCGACTTCTCGCGCGGCACGTAGGCGCCGGCGCCGATCTTGCCGACCAGTTCGCCGTCGCGAACCACGAACTTGCCGCGCACCATCGTGGACACCGGCCAGCCCGTGACCTTGATGCCTTCATAAGGCGTGTAGTCGGTGCCGCCATGCATCAGGCTCTGCGAGATGGTCACCTCGCGTTTGGCATCCCACAGCGCGATGTCGGCGTCGGCGCCGACGGCGATGGTGCCCTTCTTGGGATAGAGGCCGTAGGTGCGGGCGTGGTTGGTCGCGGTCAGCGCCACGAACTCGTTGAGCGAGATGCGGCCCTTGGTGACGCCTTCGGAGAACAGGATCGGCAGCCGCGTCTCGACGCCGGGAATGCCGTTCGGCACCCAGCGGAAGCTGGTCTTGCCCTTGGGCGCCAGCTTGCCCTGCGGATCGTCGTAGCGGAACGGGCAGTGGTCCGACGAGAACAGCGAGAAGATGCCCTGCTGCAAGCCTTCCCAGCACGCCTGCTGGCTCTCCTTGTCGCGCGGCGGCGGCGAACAGACATATTTGGCGCCCTCCATGTTGAGGCCGTCCATGTCCTGCTCGGTCAGCATCAGATATTGCGGGCAGGTCTCGCCGTAGATCTTGAGGCCGCGGGCGCGAGCGCGGGCAATCTCGTCGCGTGCCTGGCCGTTCGAGACATGCACGATCATCATCGGAACGTCGATCAGTTCGGCCAGTGAGATGGCGCGGTGCGTCGCCTCGCGCTCGACCGGAATGGGGCGCGAGGCGCCGTGATAGAGCGTGCCGGTCTTGCCGGCTTGCTCGAGGCGGTCGGTGAGGAAGCGGATGGCGTCGTAGTTCTCGGCGTGCACCATCATCATGGCGCCGGTCTCGCGCGCCACGGTCATGACCTTGAGCATTTCCATGTCGGAGAGGGCGAGGCCCTCATAGGTCATGAACACCTTGAACGAGGTGTAGCCGTCATGGACGAGCGCCGGCAGTTCCTGGCCGAGCACGGCGTCGGAGGCGTCGGCGATGATGAGGTGGAAGGAGACGTCGATATAGCACTGGCCGTCGGCCTTCCTGTGATACTCCTTCACCACCTCGCGCAGGCTCTCGCCCTTCTGCTGCATGGCGAAGGGCAGGACCATGGTGTTGCCGCCGAAGGCGGCCGAGCGCGTCGCCGAGGCGAAATCGTCGGCCATGACGATGCCGGGCCCGGACGGCTGGGAAATGTGGACATGGCTGTCGATGCCGCCGGGCAGGACGAGCAGGCCCTTGGCGTCGACGATCTCGGGCGCGGTCCCAAGATCGCTGCCGAGGGCGGTGATCCGGCCGCCGGATATGCCGACGTCGCAGGAGAAGGTGTCGGAGGCGGTGGCGATGGTGCCGCCGCGGATAATGGTGTCGAACGTCATAGGGCCTTGGGGGTGTCGATCACGGAAGATCTTAGTATCTCAGACTTTTGCTGCGGTTGCGATATGGTCTCGCGACTGCTTCGTGCTCGCCGGAGACCCGCTTATGGACGATTTCGCCACCCTCAATGCTCGCGTCGTCGAGCTGGAAATCGGCCGCGCCCATCAGGAGCGCGCCATAGAGGATTTGAATGAGGCGATCACGGCCCAGTGGAAGCTCATCGACGAGCTGAAACGGGAAATCGCGCGGCTCACCGCCGAAGTGCGCGAGGCCGCGGTTACCTCAGGTCCCGGCGAACCGGAGCCGCCGCCGCCGCATTACTGAGGCCGCGCCGCAGCACGATGCGCTGCGGATGGCGGGGGTTTGCCATTTGATTTTCGGGGGCAAGCCGGTACAGCATCGGCACGCTGCATGACGCAACGACCACGAGACGGGATACGACCATGACCGAGTTCAGGCGCAATGCCTTCAAAGCCGGCCTTCGCGCCAAGAAGCTGCAGATCGGATTGTGGCAGAGCCTGTGCAGTAACATCGCCGCCGAGATCTGCTCGGATTCCGGCTTCGACTGGCTGCTGCTCGACACCGAGCATTCGCCGAACGAAATTCCGGACTTGCTGTCACAATTGCAGGCGATCGAGAAAGGCACCGCAACCGGCATCATTCGTCCGGCCTGGAACGACGCCGTGCTGATCAAGCGCTGCCTCGACATCGGCGCGCAGACCTTGCTCATCCCCTACGTGCAGTCGGTCGAGGAAGCCAAGGCCGCGGTGGCCGCGACGCGCTATCCGCCGCACGGCATTCGCGGCGTCTCGGTCGCCGCGCGCGCCAGCCGCTACGGCCGCGTGCCCGGTTACCTCACCAAGGCGAATGAGGAGATCTGCGTGCTGGTGCAGGTCGAAACCCGCCAGTCGCTCGATGCCATAGAAGCCATCGCCAATGTCGAAGGAGTCGACGGTGTCTTTATCGGCCCGTCGGATCTGGCCGCCTCGCTCGGCCATCTCGGCAATCCGCAGCATGCCGACGTGCAGGCGGCGATGAAGGATGCGGTCGAGCGTCTGACCAAGGTCGGCAAGCCGGCCGGCATTCTCACCGGCAACGAGGACGAGGCGCGCCGCTACATCGAGTGGGGTTACCTCTTCGTGGCGGTCGGTTCCGATGTTGGACTTTTGGCTAAGAGCGCAGACACGCTGGCGAAAAAGTTCAAGGCGTCCTGATCGACGGTGCGGCGGCGCTCGGCGTCGGCGAGGCGCCGGGTTATATTTCCAATCCCGTTTTGCGCCATTGTTTACAATGGCGTGACGGGACTGCCTGTCCTTGAGGCAGCCCGACATTCAAAACCTATTTGCAACTGCGAAATAATGAAATACCAATAGACCCCAAGGCTCTTGCCGGGAACATGCTGTTCCCGAGAACGAGGGCGAGGGGAAATAGCTCATGAGTGCGGATTTGATCCTCGAAACCGAGGGTCTGACGAAGGAGTTTGCCGGTTTCACAGCGGTGGGAGGGGTCGATTTGCGCGTCAAGCGCGGCACCATCCACGCGCTGATCGGACCCAACGGCGCCGGCAAGACGACCTGCTTCAACCTCCTGACCAAATTCTTGCCGCCGACCAGCGGCCGCATCGTGTTCAAGGGCCAGGACATCACGGCGATGGCGCCGGCCGATGTCGCCCAGCTCGGGCTGGTGCGCTCGTTCCAGATTTCCGCGGTGTTTCCGCACATGACGGTGCTGGAAAACGTGCGCATTGCGCTGCAGCGACGGCTGCGCGGCGCATCGATGGATTTCTGGCGCTCCAAGTCGGTGCTCGATGAATACAATGACCGGGCGCTGGCGCTGATCGCCGATGTCGGTCTGTCCGACTACGCGCACTGGAACGCGGTCGAGCTGCCATACGGCCGCAAGCGCGCGCTGGAGATCGCCACGACCTTGGCGCTCGATCCGGAGATGCTGCTGCTCGACGAGCCGACTGCCGGCATGGGGCACGAGGACATCGCGCGCATCGCCGATCTCATCAAGACCGTCGCCAAGGCGCGCACAGTATTGATGGTGGAACACAATCTCTCGGTCGTCGCCGATCTGTCGGACACCATCACGGTTCTGACGCGCGGTCGCGTCCTTGCCGAAGGCAACTACGAGACCGTGTCGAACAATCCGGACGTGCGCGAAGCCTATATGGGGGTCGGCCATGCTTGATCGGACCGCGCCTCTTCTTCAGGTGAAAGAGCTGCAAGCCTGGTACGGCGAATCCCACATCCTGCACGGCGTCTCATTCGACGTGCGCGAAGGCGAGGTGGTGACGCTGCTCGGCCGCAACGGCGCCGGCAAAACCACGACCATGAAGTCGATCATGGGCATCGTCGGCCAGAGATCCGGCTCGGTGCTGTTCGAAAACCAGGACCTGATCGGCAAGTCGTCGAACCAGATCGCGCGGACCGGCATCGCGTTCTGCCCGGAAGAGCGCGGCATTTTCGCCAGCCTCAGCGTCGAGGAAAACCTGACGCTGCCGCCGGTGGTGCGGCCCGGCGGGTTGTCGCTCGAGCAGATCTTCGAGCTGTTTCCGAACCTGAAGGAGCGGCTCGGCTCCAGCCAGGGCACCAAGCTGTCCGGCGGCGAGCAGCAGATGCTGGCCATCGGCCGCATCCTGCGCACCGGCGCGCGCCTGCTGCTGCTGGACGAGCCGACCGAAGGTCTGGCGCCCGTCATCATCCAGCAGATCGGCAAGACCATCCGCGCTCTCAAGCAGCAGGGCTTCACCATCCTGCTGGTCGAGCAGAACTTCCGCTTCGCCTCGACGGTGGCCGACCGCTACTACGTCATGGAGCACGGCCGCGTCATCGACCAGTTCTCCAACGCCGAACTGGAAGCGAATGTTGACAAGCTTCACGAATATCTCGGGGTTTAAATAAAAACAGCTTCGAACAAGAAGCGCAGAGCAAGCCAAAAGAACGGGAAACGCAAAAAGCTTTGGGAGAGCAACGATGAGGAAGACGATTGGACTCGCGGCGATGGCCGCTCTTTTGCTGGGCGGCACTGCCTACGCGCAACAGATCAACGTCAAGATCGGCGTGCTGACGGATATGTCCTCGCTGTATGCCGACGACACCGGCATCGGTTCCGTGATCAGCGCCAAGCTGGCGGCTGAAGAATTCATGAAGTCCAATCCCAACGTGAAGGTCGAGGTGGTCAACGCCGACCATCAGAACAAGGCCGACGTCGGATCCAACATCGCCAACCAGTGGTACGACCGGGACGGTGTCGACATGATCGCCGACGTGCCGAACTCGGGCGTTGCGCTCGCGATCGCCGAGATCACCAAGAACAAGAACAAGGTCTTCGTTGCTTCGGGCCCCGCGTCGTCGGACCTCACCGGCCCCAAGTGCACACCGAACACGATCCATTGGACCTACGACACCTGGATGCTGGCCAACGGCACCGGCAAGGCCATGGTGAAAACGGGCGGCGATACCTGGTTCTTCCTGACCGCCGACTACGCTTTCGGCCATGCGCTCGAGCGCGATACCTCTGCCGTTGTGGTCGCCAATGGCGGCAAGGTGCTGGGCGGCGTGCGTCATCCGATCAACACCAATGACTTCTCGTCGTTCCTGCTGCAGGCGCAGGCGTCGAAGGCCAAGGTCATCGGTCTGGCGAATGCCGGCGGCGATACCATCAACGCCATCAAGCAGGGCGCCGAATTCGGCATCGCGGCGGGCGGCCAGAAAATGGCCGGCATGCTCGTGTTCGCGCCGGACGTCGCCGCGCTCGGCCTCAAGACGGCACAGGGCCTGACCTTCACCGAGACCTTCTATTGGGATCTCAATGAAGGCACCCGCGCCTGGACCAAGCGCTGGGACAAGGAGCGCAATTCGGCCGGCAAGCTGCCGAGCATGAACATGGCCGGCGTCTATTCGGGCACGCTGCACTACCTTAAAGCCGTAGCCGCCGTTGGTTCCGCCAAAGACGGCAAGGCCGTGGCTGACAAGATGAAGCAGCTCCCGGCCGAAGACACGGTGTACGGCAAGAGCGTCGTCCGCGAGGACGGCCGCGTGCTGCACCCGGCCTATCTGTTCGAGGTGAAGAAGCCGGAAGAGTCGAAGTATCCGGGCGACCTGTACCACGTGCGCGCCACGATCCCGATGGAAGAAGCCTTCCGTCCGCTCAAGGATGGCAACTGTCCGCTCGTGAAAGGCTAAGCCGCTGCCGGCGCCCTATGGCTGACATGGGGCGCCGAAGCCGGCTCACCGGCCGGCCGATTGACTGCATTTGGACTTGAGCGAACTTTGACATGGTGCCCACGGGCACGACACAGAGTGGTAAATGGAAATGAAAGTGATGAAACGGACTTTTGTTCTGGCGGCTTGGGCGGCGTCGCTTGCCTGCGGCACCGCGCAGGCCCAGCAGATCAACGTCAAGATAGGTGCGCTTACCGACATGTCGTCGCTGTACGCCGATCTTGCCGGCCCCGGGACGGTCGAAGCGGTAAAGCTCGCGGTCGAGGACTTCCAGAAGGCCAATCCGAACGCGAATGTGAAGGTCGAGATCGTCAGCGCCGATCACCAGAACAAGGCGGACATCGGTACCAACATCGCCAACCAGTGGATCGATCGCGAGGGCGTCGACGTGATCGTCGATACGCCCAACTCTGGCGTGGCGCTGGCGGTCAACGAAATCATTCGCAACAAGAACAAGGTGTTCATCAATTCCGGCGCGGCGTCGTCGGACCTGACGGGCGCGAAGTGCTCGCCGAACACCGTGCACTGGACCTACGACACCTGGATGCTGGCCAATGGTACCGGCAAGGCCATCGTCAAGAACGGCGGCGACACCTGGTTCTTTCTCACCGCGGATTACGCTTTCGGCCATGCGCTGGAGCGTGACACCGCTGCGGTGGTCGAGGCCAATGGCGGCAAGCTGGTCGGCAAGGTGCGCCATCCGATCAACACGAGCGACTTCTCGTCGTTCCTGCTGCAGGCGCAGTCGTCGAAGGCCAAGATCATCGGTCTGGCCAATGCCGGCGGCGACACCATCAACTCGATCAAGCAGGCGGCGGAATTCGGCATCGTCGCCGGCGGCCAGTCGCTGGCCGGTCTGCTCGTGTTCGCCAGCGACGTGAACGCGCTCGGGCTGCAGTCGGCGCAGGGCCTGATCCTGACCAACACCTTCTACTGGGATGCCAATGATCAGACCCGCGCCTGGACCAAGCGCTGGCAGCAGGCGCGTCCGGGCAAGATCCCGACCATGGTGCAGGCGGGCGTCTACGCCGGCACGCTGCATTATCTCAAGGCCGTCGCCGCGCTGAAGAGCAAGGATGACGGCAAGGCGGTCGTCGCTGAAATGAAGAAGCTGCCGACCGACGACGTGCTGTTCGGCAAGGGCACGATCCGCGTCGACGGCCGCAAGATTCACCCGGCCTATCTGTACGAAGTGAAGAAGCCTTCGGAATCGAAGGGGCCGGGAGATATCTACAAGCTGCGTGCGACCATCCCGGCGGAGGAAGCGTTCCGTCCGCTCAAGGATGGCGGTTGCCCGCTGGCGAATGGGTGATGACTTTCTGCCCTCTCCCCGCGTGAGCGGGGAGAGGGTCGTTTTAATCTGTCATCCCCGCGAAGGCGGGGATCCATACGCCGCAGTCTATCGATAGGGCGGGGGGATATGGGTCCCGCTCACAGGCGTTCTGAAAGAACGCCGTCCTTTGGACGGCTATGCGCGGGAACGACACGAAGGCAGAGAAAGCATGTTCACGATCTTCGGTATTCCATCGGCGGCCCTGTTTGGCCAGTTGTTGATCGGCCTGATCAACGGCTCGTTCTATGCGCTGCTGAGCCTCGGCCTCGCCGTAATCTTCGGCATGCTCAACATCATCAATTTCGCGCATGGCGCCCAGTACATGCTCGGCGCGGTCGCGGCGTTCCTGATGCTGAACTTTCTCGGCATCAATTACTGGGGCGCGCTGATCCTGGCGCCGCTGATCGTCGGCGCCATCGGCATCGTCATCGAGCGCACTTTCCTGCAATGGCTGTACAAGCTCGATCATCTCTACGGCCTGCTGCTCACCTTCGGCCTGGCGCTGATCATCGAGGGTGTGGCGCGCAACTATCTCGGCTCCGCCGGTCTGCCTTATGCGCTGCCGGAGGCGCTGCGCGGCGGCCAGAATCTCGGCTTCATGTTCCTGCCGAACTACCGCGCCTGGGTCATTTTGGTGTCGCTCGTCATCTGCTTCGGCACCTGGTACGCGATCGAGCGCACGCGCCTCGGCGCCTATCTGCGCGCCGCCACCGAAAACCCGACTTTGGTGCGCGCCTTTGGCATCAACGTGCCGGTGATGATCACGCTGACCTACGGCTTCGGCGTGGCGCTCGCGGCATTTGCCGGCGTCATGGCGGCGCCGATCTATAACGTGTCGCCGCAAATGGGCGCCGAACTGATCATCGTCGTGTTCGCGGTGGTGGTGATCGGCGGCATGGGGTCGATCCTCGGCGCCATTCTCACCGGCTTCGGGCTCGGCATTGTCGAGGGCCTCACCAAGGTCTTCTTCCCCGAGGCTTCCAATACGGTGATCTTCGTCGTCATGGCTATCGTCCTGCTGGTGCGTCCGGCCGGTCTGTTCGGAAGGGGCACCTGATGCAGGCTTCATCCTCACCTGTTTCCGCGACCCCCGTGACGGTGCGGCAGCCTTCGCTGCTTCAGCGTCAGGGCGAGCTGATCGGCTTCGTCATCATGGTGGCGGCGCTGATCATCGCGCCGTCCTTCACCTATCCGCTGTTCCTGATGCAGGCGATGTGCTTTGCCCTGTTCGCCTGCGCCTTCAACCTGCTGATCGGCTATGTCGGCCTGCTGAGCTTCGGCCACGCGCTGTATTTCGGCTGGGCGAGCTACATGTCGGCGCACGCGGCCAAGGTCTGGGGCTTCAATCCCGAGTTCGCCATCCTGACCGGGACGCTGACCGCGGCGATCTGCGGCTTCCTCGCCGGTTCGCTGGCGATCCGCCGTCAGGGCATCTACTTCGCCATGATCACGCTGGCGCTGGCGCAGATGATGTATTTCGTCGCGCTGCGCATGAAGTTCACCGGCGGCGAAGACGGCATCCAGGCGGTGCCGCGCGGCTATCTGTTCGGTTTCATCAACCTGAACAACGAAACCACGATGTATGTCTTCGTCATGGTGGTCTTCCTCGCCGGCTTCCTGCTGATCTACCGCATCATCCATTCGCCGTTCGGCGAGGTGCTCAAGGCCATCCGCGAGAACGAGCCGCGTGCCATCTCGCTCGGCTACAAGACCGACCGCTACAAGCTGATCGCCTTCGTGCTGTCGGCGACGCTCGCCGGCGTTGCCGGCTCGACCAAGGCCATCACCCTGCAGATCGCCTCGCTCACCGACGTCAACTGGCCGATGTCGGGCGAGGTGGTGCTCATGACTTTGGTCGGCGGCCTTGGCACCATATTCGGGCCGGTGGTCGGCGCCTTTGTCATTCTGGCGATGCAGTTCAAGCTGTCGTCGGTGGGCGAATGGGTGCTGGTCATCCAGGGCGTGATTTTCGTCGCCTGCGTGCTGCTGTTCCGCCGCGGCATCGTCGGTGAGATCACCGCGCTGTTCAAACGTTGACGGCGCAATTTAGCGGGGGATGACCGGGGGGCAGCGGCCGCGAAAATCAAATAAAACGTTAATGGCCGCCGCCCTTATGTTGTTTGAAAGACTGGCGAATCACTTTAAACAACACAGTGTTATCCACACTGTGCCGAGGTCGTTCTTGTAGGGTTGTTCGTCGTCACGTCGCGCGTGACGATCAGGGGGTAGACGAATCGGCGCTTGCAACTGACCCTTGCCAAGGCCTCCCCATGCGGACTCCGACTGGAAGTCCTGATCTGGAGAAGATCGCGCGGCGCTGGCACGATCTCGCCGAACAGCGCCTCGCTTACTATACTGAGCTGTATCGCAGCGGCCGCTGGAAGCATTACTACACCCAGGAAAGCTTTGCCGTCCGCATGCTCGAAGTGATCGAGGGCGCAAAGAGATGGCGTCAACTGGCCGGCCGGCAGCAAATGCCGATTTCCGAAGATGCCGCGGGCCACGAGCCCGCCGTGCGGACGGCTGCCTGAGCATCTGGCATCTTTCCACGATCGTCGGCTTGGCTGTCGCCGCTGGTTTCGCGCTGGTGGTTGCCGTACCGGCATCGGCCGCGCCTAACGCCGAAGATCTGAAGCGCGGCGAGAACCTGCTCATCACCTATTGCGGCAGTTGCCATGCCACCGGCCGCACCGGCAACAGCCGCCGGCCCGATGCGCCGGCTTTCAGGACCTTGGGCAAACGCTACCCTATCGACTCCCTCGAGGAGTCACTCGGCGAGGGCATCGTGGCCGGCCATCCGGACATGCCTGAGATGAGTTTCGACGGCGATGACGTCGGCGCCATTGTCGATTATTTGAAGTCCATCCAGGTGCGCTGAGCGGCGTGCCGCTCTATCCTGCGGCGAAATCCGCATCATTCTGCCCTCCCATTGCCAGCGAGTGTCTTCCCATGAGCAGTGCGCTTTTCTCGCCCCTTTCGGTCGCCGGTACCACGCTGGCCAACCGTCTGGTCGTTGCGCCGATGTGTCAGTATTCGGCGACCGATGGCACGGCGTCTGACTGGCACATGATGCATCTCGGCATGCTGGCCAATTCCGGCGCCGGGCTGGTGATCGTGGAGGCGACGCATGTCGAGCGCCACGGCCGCATCACGCATGGCTGCATGGGCCTTTACTCGGACGCCAACGAACTCGCGCTCAAACATGTCATTTCCGCTGCCAAGACCTATGGCAAGGCGAAATTCGGCGTGCAGCTCGCTCATGCCGGCCGCAAGGCCTCGTCGCAGCGGCCCTGGGAGGGCGCGGGCTATCTGCGGCCGAACGAAGACCCGTGGCAGACCATTGCGCCATCGGCGCTGCCGTTCGGCGAGGGCTGGCACACGCCGCGCGAAATGACCGAAGCGGACATGGACCGCGTGCGCGACGCTTTCGTCAATTCGGCGCGGCGCGCGCTACGTGTCGGCTTCGACGAGATCGAGCTGCACATGGCGCACGGCTATCTGCTGCACAGTTTCCTGTCGCCGCTCTCCAACAAGCGCACCGACCAGTATGGCGGCTCGCTGGAGAACCGTATGCGCTTCCCGCTGTCGGTGACCGAGGCGGTCCGCGCCGTGGTGCCGAAGGATGTGATGCTGGGCGCCCGCATCACCGGCTCGGACTGGAAGGACGGCGGCATCACCCCGGATGAGGCCGCCGCGCTCGGCAAGGCGCTGAAAACCGCCGGCGTCGATTTCGTCTGTGTGTCGTCCGGCGGTGTTGCTAGCGGCATCCATAATCCGACCGGGCTCGGCTACAACGTGCCGCTCGCCGAGGCGGTCAAGAAGGGCTCCGGGATCAACGTGCGGGCGGTGGGCCTCATCACGTCGGCCGAGCAGGCCGAGGAGATCGTCGCCTCCGGCAAGGCCGATATGGTGGCGGCGGCGCGCGCCTTCCTCGACGATCCGCATTTCGGCTGGCACGCGGCCAAGGCGCTCGGCGGCGAAGTGGCGCTCCCGGACCAGTATTTGCGCGCCGGCGTGAAGATGTGGTCGCCGACGCCGAAGGGCTGAGGCTGGTCATTCCGGGCGCGCTGAAAGCGCGAACCGGGAATCCACAGGCACACCCATTCGTCGCTGGATTCCGGGTCCGGCCCAAACGGGCCGTCCCGGAATGACGAAGCCTTACCCCGCCAGCCCGGTCTGCACCGGCGGCGCGAGGCCGATGCGGCCGAAGCCCGGCAGCTTGATCGCCGGGTAGCGCAGGTCGAAGCCCGCGACGAGGCCGAGCAGGTTGACCTCGAAGCCCTCGATCCACCCCGCCTTGACCCCGGCAAGGCCGTACACCGACAGTTCGACGCCGGTGCCTGAATCGGTGCGGCCGGCATAGAAGCCGTCGCGGAAGTCGCGGCCGACGGCGTTGGCCGGCAGGGCGACCTTGAGCTCCGGCACGGCGCGCAGCACTGCGGCGGTGAAGCTGTTGGAGTTCGGCCCCGGCCAGACGCGGTAGTCGCCGGCCTGGGCATAGGCGTAGTCGCGCACGGCGGCCTCGACCTTGGGGATCACGGCCTCCGCCTCGGCACCGGACACATCGACGATGGCGACCGGCGTGTTGCCGTACCAGCGGGCGTCCGCCGGCCAGCCATTCAGGCGCACGGGCGTACCCCAGCCGACCACGTCGTAACGCGTCCAGCGCGCTTCCCCGGCCCGTTTGTAGACGATCCAGCTATGGACCGAGAAAATGCCCTTCCAGGCGCCGGTGGTGCCCGAATAGACGATCAGGCGGGCAGGCTGGAACTCGCGGGCGGCGGGCAGGGTCCCGGTCGAGGTCCAGTCGGCCCGGCTCCAGGAGCGCGGCGCATCGCCGGCGGCATACAGGGCGGCGCGCGCGATCAGCGGCACCAGGAAGATGGCGAAGACAATCAGCATAAGGCGGACAGGGCGTTTGAACATGAACGCGGAACAGGGGGTGGGCCGGGGTTGAAACCCTAACGTGGGTTCGCGGCGCGGGCAGGGCAAGACCTTCTCCCCTCCCCACGCGAGCGAAGCGAGTGGCGGGGAGGGGTCGGGGGTGGGGGGCCTGAATGAAAGCGGCGCTTGAAAAGCCCCCACCCCGATTTGCTTCGCAAATCGACCCTCCCCACGCTTCGCGGGGGAGGGTAAGAAGCTCTCACCCCACCTTGTTGTCGCGGATCGTCAGTTGCGGGAACTTGTCGGCGCCGCTGCGGGTCAGATCGCCGGTCGCCACCTTGTCCCAGGCCATGCCGACCACGGCGCCGCCCCTGATCGCGGAGAACACGTTCGACGTGATCTCGGCCTTGCCCGCGCCTTCGACGACCGAGACGCCGACGCCGATACCGGCTTCGCGCACAATGTTGGCGGTGACCTTGCAGTCGCGCAGATATTTGCCGGCGCCGACCACGATGCCCATCGTCGGCGCATTCTCGATCGTGTTGCCGGACACCGTGGTGTCGGCCTCGACGCCGATGCCGATGCCGTAAGCGTCGGGCCCGCCCTGCGGCCTTTTATTGGTCATGTTGCGGATGACATTGCCGCGCACGACGGCCAGATGCCCGCCCTGATCCATATTGGTCACGGCGATGCCCATGGCGGCGGTGTCGATGACGTTATCGACGATGGTGGCGTCGACGAAATCGAACTCGGAATAGATTGCCACCTCGCCGAGCTCGCTGCAGGTGTTGTTGCGGATGACGATGTGCGAAGCCGCATTGCCGCGCACCGCGGTGAAGGCGGCGCGGCGGATGGTGTTGCCGCGCACGACGACGCGCTCGGCGCGGTAGATGTTGATAGCGTTGCCGTTCTGGCCGTCGCCGCCGCCGCGCGCCTGCGTGTCCTCGATGGTGTTGTTCTCGATAATAGTGCCGTCGCTGCGCTTGGCGCTCTGCCAGACGCGGATGCCGCCATTGCCGGACCGCGCGATGGTGTTGTTGCGGATGGTCAGGCGGCCGTCGAGCGAGAACAGCGCATTGTCGGCGCTGTTGCGGATCGTCGTGCCGCTCACCGTGCCAATGCATTGCGTCAGCGCGACCGCATTGCCGCCAGCATTGACGATGACGCAGTCGGCGATGGCCAGCCCCGACACGGCGTTGAGGTTGAGCAGCGCACCATCGCTGCCGAGCTTTACATTCTGGCCGTCGAGCGTGAGGCCCTGAAGCGTGATGTCGCTCGCGTCCTGTGCGGTGAACAGCGCAGGTCCCTGGACCAGACGCAAAGTCGTCTCGCCGTGGGCGCCGACGAAGCGCAGGCCGGGGGTGAGCCGCAGCGGCCCGGTGCGGTAGCGGCCGAGACCCAGCCATAGCGGTTGCCGCAGGCGGCCGGCTTCGTCGATGGCCTTCTGCAACGCCTGCGTCTGGTCGCTGTCGGCATTGGCGCGCACGCCGAAGCGGGCGGCGTCGATGCCTTTCGGCGCTTGCGCGCGCGCGGCCGAAGGCGCGGCAAAGGCGCTGGCGAGCGAACCGGCGATCAGGTCGCGGCGGGTGAGCGGCATGGCGTCAGTGTGGGCGGAACCGGCTTAGGTCCGGTTAACGGCGGCGCGTAAAGCCAGCAGGACTCGCTCGCCGGCGCGCGCAAGGTCGGCGGCGGTGAAGCCCGCGCCCCGGAATGACGAGCGAGGCCGTGCAAACCGCGCCACCTTCGGCACATGCACGAATACGGTGAGCGGCACGCCGGTGTCCACGGCGCGCCAGCACAGATAGTTGCACAAATAGCGCCCGGCATCGCGCGACAGCACGGCGGGCACATGCGCGTCGCGCGCCGCGGCGAGCAGGCGCTGCGCCGGCATAGGCATGCGTTTGGCGGACGGCGCGTCCGGCGCGATGACGCCGCGCCGCAGCACCTTGCCCGAGGCGTCCGGCAGCAGCGCCAGCGCATTGCGCGCCCGCGTCTCGATGCGGATGGCCTTGGCGCGGCCATGCAGGCCGAACATCAACAGCGCGTCGGGCTTGTGCTGCGCGATCAGCGCCGGCAGGTCGCGATCGACCGCGGCATAGCTGGTGGTGAAGATGTGCGTGACGATCGTCGTGTTCGTCAGCGCCGGCCGCCGCAGCCGCGCCAGCGCACGCACCAGCTTCACCGTCGGATTATACGGCGCGCCGGGAAAGGGACCGAAGCCGGTGATGAGGAGGGTGGGCATTGATAAAAGTCAGTCCTTAAAGAACAATGGACCAAATGTACTCGGCTTTCAGATAGTGGGGGAAAGAATGGCAAAGCAAAAGCAAAAGAGAAGAACGAATTCGCCGAAATCCAGCAACGTAGTTATTCAAGGTATTCGCACGCGTCGCGGCGAAAAGATGCTGCAGGGCCCGTATCGCCTTGTGAACGTCCATACCAAGCGAGTGTTTGTCGGCTCCCTGATCGACACGATCAACAAAGGGAAGATGCGGCTGGCCATATTTAGCGTCCCAAAAAGATAATAGGACTATTGACCTCGCTCCGCAATAGACTATATTCCTTATTGTCCCGCTCAAACGAGGGCGCTGTCATGAGGCGTCATGAGGTGGAGCGGGATGCGGTGCCCGCGGGCCTGGGGATTACGCACCTCAGGCGCTCGGGCGGCGACGGGGCTCCGCCCGGAGGCAATAAGACCTCCTGCAAGGAGCTTGTTGACGGTGCGTGCTAGCCGCGAAAGCGGCCCAGCCGCCGAAAGCGCGGCCCGACGCCGTAACGACACCGCGATGGAGCGCCACGGGGCGATGGTTTCTCCGATCGCAAGGAGAAGCCGCGCACCGCAAGGTGCGAACGACAGAGCGCCTCGCGGCGCTCCATCCCCTCGGCTCGTCCGGGGGAAGGAAGAGGAAGGCAGGCCGCCCCGGGCCTTCAAAGAACAGGGGTGGCGGAGCGTTGGCTGAACGGACTGGGCTGTTTGACAATTGAAGATGTGACGGCGCGTCGCGCGCAGCTACATCGCCACCTTGACCAGGAAGCGCTCGACCTCGCCCTTCAAGTTGGCGCTGGCCTTTTCGACCGCTTCGGAGGCCTCCAGCACCGTCTTCGCCGAATGCTGGGTGCCGCTCGCGGCATCGACCACCTCGCAGAGCACGGCGTCGATGATCTTCGAACCTTGCGCGGTGCTGGTCACGTTCTGCGAGATCGAGCCGGTGGCGCTGGCCTGCTGCTGCACCGATGCCGAGATCGAGGTGGTGTGGCTGTTGATCTCGTCGATGCGCCTGGCGATGCGCGCGATGGCCTCGACCGAGTCCTGCGTCGATTTCTGGATCTCGAGAATCTGGGCGGAGATGTCCTCGGTGGCGCTGGCGGTCTGAACGGCAAGCGCCTTCACCTCATTGGCGACCACGGCGAAACCGCGGCCGGCGGCGCCCGAACGCGCCGCCTCGATGGTGGCGTTGAGCGCGTGCAGGTTGGTTTGCCCGGCGATGTTGCGGATCATCTTGACGACGTCGCCGATCTTGTCGGCGGCGCGCGCCAGCCGCTTGAAATCGTCATTGGTCACATGGGCTTCGTCGAGCGTCACACGCACGATCTGGGTGGCGCGCATCAGCCGTTCGTCGACTTCGGACGCGGACGCCGACAACTGCTCAACTGCGGCAGCGACGGTCTCGACATTGCCCACCGCCTCCTGCGAGGTGCGCCGTGCATCCTCGGCGCGCAAGGTGGTGTGACCCGATGAATCGAGCAGCGCGGCCGCGGTGGCGTGCATCTCGGTGGCGCTGTCGGCGACGGTCCTGAGAAGCGTCTCGGCGCCGGCGCGGAATTCCCTGATGGCGGCTTCGGTGGCGGCGCGACGGGTTTCCTGCTGCTCGCTGGCGATACGGCGTTTCTCCGCGTCACGGCGCTCGGTGATGTCCTCGTGCGTCGTGATCCAGCCGCCGCCTTCGATCGGGTGATTGGTGATGAGATAGAGCCGGCCGTGGCCGGTCCCGACTTCCGCCGTTGTGGTGCGTCCCTCGCGATAGGCCGTAAGGAATCTCTCGCGATATTCCTCCGGGTCGGCCGTGAACGTGCCCTGGGCGACGCGACGCGCGAGGATCTCGGACAGCGTCGAGCCGACCGCAACATCGTCCGCCGACAGGCCATACATGCGTGCATAGAGCGTGTTGCAGATGATGAGCCGCTCCTGGCCGTCGAACATGCTCAGGCCGTGCGGCATGCTGTTAAGCGCGCGGCGGATCTGCTCGCCGGTCTGGCGCTGGCGCCGCGTGAATCGCGCCGCGATGCCGGTGGCCGACAACTGGCCGAACACGGCGGCGATGATCGCCGACGCAGCAATCAGGAGGCCTTGAGAGATCGCAGGGGAGAAGAAGGCAAGTGTCGCCGATACAAGCACAGCGAAGCTCGCACCGAAGGCAGCAAGGCCGACGAGAGTGATTTTGACCAGGCCGCTCTTCAGGGCGGATGTAATTCGGGCATTCGGCATCATCGTGCTTCCGGCTGCCCGTGGACCCTAGGCCCCATGCGTTTAAACAGGGTTAACCCAAGGTTAATTCCAGATTATCGGAAGGCGGTCTCTCGCGGCGGGTTCCATTGCCGCGCGAGGCGGTTACAGACCAAGTAGAGCGGCGATTTCCGCTGCCGCCAGAGTTGGCGCCAGCGTGCCCGCGGCCACCGCGCTTTCGGCCTGCCGGAGTTTGGCGCGCACCGCCGGATCGCTGCGCAGCCGCGCGCTCAGGCGTTCCTCGAGCATGGTCCACATCCATTTGACCTGCTGGTCGCGCCGGCGCGCGGTGAGTTCGCCCGATGCCGTCATCTTGTTGCGGTAATCCGCGACGTGGCCCCACAGCGTGTCGATGCCAGCTCCGGTCAGCGCCGAATAGGTCAGCACGGGCACCATCCAGGTCGGCGAGCGCGGCTGCAGGATGTGCAGCGCGCTGCGGAAGTCGGCGGCGGCGACATTGGCGCGGGCGATGTTGTCGCCGTCGGCCTTATTCACCGCGATCATGTCGGCGAGCTCGACGATGCCCTTCTTGATGCCCTGCAGTTCGTCGCCGCTGCCGGCGACCATCAGCACCAGGAAGAAATCGGTCATGTCGGCGACGGCGGTCTCCGATTGGCCGACGCCGACGGTCTCGACGATGACAACGTCGTAACCGGCCGCCTCGCACAGCAGCATGGTCTCGCGGGTTTTGGCGGCGACGCCGCCGAGCGTGCCGGAGGAGGGCGAGGGGCGGATGAAAGCGTCGGGATCCTGCGACAGGCGCGCCATGCGCGTTTTGTCGCCGAGGATCGAGCCGCCGGTGCGGGACGACGACGGATCGACCGCCAGCACGGCGACCTTGTGGCCTTGCCCGGTAAGATAGCTGCCCAGCGCGTCGATGGTGGTGGATTTGCCGGCGCCGGGTGCGCCGGTGATTCCGATACGGATGGCCGTGCCGGTCGCCGGCAGCAGGTCCTGCACCAGGCGGTGCGCGGTCGCGCGGTGGTCGGCGCGCGTACTCTCCACCAGCGTGATGGCGCGAGCGAGCGTGGCGCGATCACCGGCACGGATTGCGGCGGCGAGGGCTGCGGAATCGAGGCTGCGGGCGGGCATTCCTTTTTATAGCGTTTTCGAGCGAAGTGGGTACCGGTTCGCGTGAAGAAAACGCGTCAAAGCCAAGAGTAACTAGCCGAAGGGGCGTGTGCCGTCACGCCCCTTCGGTCGGGATCAGGTCGGCGCCAGGGTCGCGTTGCGGCCCTTGAACGCCCGCCAGATCATCGTGCCCCAGAGCACGATAGTAACGACGCCCAGCACGCCGGCGATCGGCCGTTCGAAGAACATGAGCGCACTGCCGTCGGCCTTGATCATCGACGTCATGAAGCTCTGCTCCAGCAACTCGCCGAGCACGAGGCCGAGGATGGCCGGCGCGATCGGGAAGCCGTTCTCCTCCATCAGCCAGCCGATGATGCCGAACACCAGCATGATCACGATGCCGTAGAACGAGTTGGTCATCGCATAGGCCCCGACCAGGCAGAAGATCAGAATGATCGGCAGCAGCACGTTGCGGGGCACACGCAGGATCTGCTTGGAGGATTTTATGGCGGCCCAGCCGATCGGCAGCATCAGGATATTGGCCAGCACGAAGATGATGAACACCGCGTAGATGAACTGCGGGTTCTCCAGGAACACGGTCGGGCCGGGATTCATGCCCTTCATGTAGAGCACGCCGATAACGATGGCCGTGATCGAGTCGCCGGGAATGCCGAACACCAGCGCCGGAATCCAGGCGCCGCCGAGCGCCGAATTGTTGGCCGAGGTAGAGTCGACGATGCCTTCGATATGACCGGTGCCGAATTTCTCCGGCGTCTTGGAGAACTTCTTCGACACAGCGAACGAAATCCAGGCGGCGATATCGGCGCCGGCGCCCGGCAGTGCTCCGATGAAGACGCCGAGCGTCGAGCCGCGCAGGAAATTGAACCAGTATTTCTTGAAGACGGCCCAGACGCCCTTGAAGATATTGCCGACCTTCTGCGCGATCACGGCGTTCTTTTCATCGACGCTGACCGCACCGCGGAGCAATTCCGACAGTGCGAACATACCGATCATCGCCGGGATGAAGCTGATGCCCTGCAGCAGCTCGACACTGCCGAAGGTGAAACGCGGATGGCCGGCTGTCGGGTCGATACCGATGCAGTTGACCAGCAGGCCGAACACCAAGGAGGTGATGCCTTTGACCGCGTCACCCGTGGTCATGAAGATCGCGCAGGTCAGGCCGAGCAGGGCCAGCCAGAAATATTCGAAAGAAGAGAAGTTGATGGCGATCTCGGCCAGCAAAGGCGCCGAGACGATGAGGATAGCGACGCCGACCAGTCCGCCGAGCACGGAGAAGACGAGGTTGACGCCGAGATTGAGGTCGAGCTCGCCCTTCTTCGACATGGCGTAGCTCTCGTCGGTGTAGGCGGCCGAGGCAGGCGTGCCGGGAATGCGCAGCATCGCCGCCGGGATGTCGCCCGCGAAGATGGCCATCGCGGTGGCGGTGACGATGGCGCCGAGTGCCGGCACCGGATCCATGAAGAAGGTGACCGGCACCAGAAGCGCGGTTGCCATCGTGGCGGTCAGGCCCGGCATCGCGCCGACGAACATGCCGAAGCAGGCGGAAGCGACGATGACCCACAGAACGTGGGGGTCGAGAACCAGGCCGACGGCGGTGATGAATGCGTCCATGATGACGGCCTCACAAAATCGAGTCGAGCAGACCGCGCGGCAGCGGCACGCGCAGCAGGCTGGAGAAGAACCAATGGATGACAAAAGTCGCGATCACGGCCGTGATGACGGCCGTTAGCGGCCGCACGCCGAACCACACGAACAGCGCCAGCAGCATGACGATTGCCATCGGAATGAAGCCGATCGTGTCGCCGAGCAGGATGTAGGCGAGCAGCAGGGCCAGCATCAGGAAGAAGCTGCCGACGCGCCATGGTTCGCGCGTCCACGGCGCCATCTCGACCCACCTTTCGCCGGCGCGACGGGCAGCAAGGCCGCGCCAAACAAGAACTGCGCCGCAGATGATCAGCAGCGTGCCGAGAACGCGCGGAAACAGCGAGGGCCCATAGGGCTGGCCGGGAAAGGCGGGAAAGGTCGATGTCATGGCAATCATGACAGCGGCCAGAAGAATTAGGATCAGCCCATTGATCGCGTCGTTCGCGCGCATTGTAACTCCTGAGACGTGCAGAGATTGAACAGACCTGCAGAGACAGACTTGGAGAGATGATTTGGAGAGACGGACTTGCAGGGGTTGTCGATCGGAACCAAGAATTTTGCCGGCCGTTGGGACGGCCGGCAAAGCGGCGGCAAGGTTTTCAGGCCTCACGTCTGGCTGTTATGCCATCAGCTTTTGGCAAGTCCGGCGGCCTTCATCGCCGAGCCCATCTGCTTGTCCGACTTGTCCATGAAGTCGGCATAGCCCTTGGCGTCGGCCCAGACCACGCCGAAGCCGCGCGAGGCCATGAAGTCGTTGTACTCTTTCGAGCCATAGATCTTCTGCAGCGCGGTGGTGAGCTTGGCGGCCATGTCCGCCGGCATGCCCTTCGGTCCGACGAAACCGCGCCAGGCGCCGGTGGTGAAGTCTATGCCCATCGCTTCCTTCAAGGTCGGGATGTCCTTGAAGGCGGCGGCGCGCTGTGGCGCCATCAGCGCCAGACTGCGAGCCTTGCCGGCGTCGAGCATGGCGCGGGCTTCGGGGATGGAGCAGGTGGTGATGTCGATGCCGCCCGCCGCGAGGTCCTGCATCGCCGGCGCCGCGCCGTTCGAGGGCACCCAGGCAACGTGATTGGCCGGCAACCCCATGGCCTGCAGCCAGCCGACGAGGGCCAGATGCCAGATGCCGCCCTGACCGGTGCCCGAGGCCTTGAACTTTCCGGCCGGCGCCGCCTTGATGGCGTCGGCGAGTTCCTTGACCGTTTTATAGGGCGAGGTCGCCGATACCTGGATGCCCGGCGGATCCTCGTTCATCAGCGCCAGCGGCGTGTAGTCCTTCGGCGTGAGCTGGGTGAGGCCCTGCCAGTGCATCATGGCGATTTCCACCGTGACGATGCCGAGCGTGTAGCCGTCCGGCGCGGCGGTTGCGATGGCCGAATGGCCGACGACGCCCGAGCCGCCGGTGCGGTTGACGACGTTGATCGGCTGGCCGAATTCCTTTTCCAGCAGCGCCGAGACAATGCGGCAAGTCGCGTCGGTGCCGCCGCCAGCGCCCCACGGACAGATCATCTGGATCGGTCGGTTCGGATAATTCTGGGCGAAAGAAGGCCTGGCGCCCGCCGTCAATCCCGCGCCGGCGATTGCCGTGGCGGCCATGAAGTCGCGTCGTGTCAACTTCGTCATGCGGAATTCCTCCCTGATGGCCCGGTCTGAGTGCCGGTTTGTGCATTCATCGGATGTTAGGTTGCCGCGCGCCGGTCGGTCAATCGCCGATCCGGAGTTTTGGTGCGACGCAAACGAACATCCCTATGACGCACTTGACATCACGGAGTGGCGCAGCCGTCGCTCTAGCGGTCGTCGAAGGCTTCGTCGTCTTTGGCGCGGATGCCGCCGAAGATGGCCACACCGGTCGCTGAAAGCATTGGCTGAAAAGCCGTGTACGGAATGAAAATGACAAACTCGCCCTCGGCATAGGGTCCGACGGCGTAAGGCGAAAAATAGATGACGAATCCGGAACTCTTGCCGGCTTCGCTCGACGGTGCCAGCGCGATGCCGCCGATATCGGTGATCTTGGCTTTTACGCCCGCCAGCCATTGATCCTTGTCGGGATCGCCCACCTCGATATCGCGCGCTTTCTTTTCCGCAGCGAGCGCAACGCGGATGAGTTGTGCGAGACGAGTCAGCGTCGGGCCGCCATCCGCCATCTCCTTGAAGAACGGCTTGATATTAATGAAGCGCGCGGCCTGCGTGTCCCAGAGCAGCGTGTCGATGACATGGTTCGGATGCGCGCCGCCTTCAAAGGTGTCGTCGCTGCGCACGATGCTGATATAGGGGCCAATGGCGCTGCGCAGCTTGTCGGTACGCTTGTAGAAGAATTTCCGGCCGTCGCTGAACAGGTCCGGCGTTGATTTGAATTCCGCAGCCGCCTCACTGCGGGCCCTGTCATACTCCCGTTTGCCGCTCGCCAGCAGCTTTTCATACAGTGCCGGATAGGCTTTCAGGGCCGGGTCGATGACGACGCTGGCTTCGATGACCTTGTTCTCGCTGGCGATAATGGGCTTCGGCTCGTCCGCGGCTATCACCGGGCCGGCAAGAGCCAGAAGCATGAGAAGCGCGAGATGTGATCTCATCGGAGACCTCGTCTTCAAAACTACTCCGCCGCCTGCTGATCGTGACCGAGGCGGTGGTGCAGTGTCTTTAAAAGTTTCAGCGCCGCTTCCGAGATGACCGTGCCCGGCGGGAAGATCGCTTCGCAGCCCGATTTCATCAGCGCATCGTAATCCTGCGGCGGCACCACGCCGCCGACTACGATCATGATGTCCTCGCGGCCCTGCGCGGCCAGCGCCTTCTTCAGTTCCGGCACCAAAGTGAGATGAGCGGCGGCGAGCGACGATACGCCGAGAATGTGCACGTCGTTCTCCACCGCCTGGCGCGCGGCTTCTTCGGGCGTCGCGAACAAGGGTCCGATATCGACGTCGAAGCCGAGATCGGCGAAGGCCGAAGCGATGACCTTCTGGCCACGGTCGTGGCCGTCCTGGCCGATCTTGGCGACGAGCAGGCGAGGGCGGCGGCCTTCGGCGGCTTCGAAAGCTTCCACCGCTTCGCGAACCTTATCGACCGTCGGAGTCATGCCGACCTCCCGCTTGTAGACGCCGGTAATCGACTTGATCGACGCGACGTGGCGGCCAAAGACTTTTTCCAGGGCGTCCGAAATCTCGCCCACGGTGGCCTTGGCGCGGGCGGCCTCGACGGCGAGTTCCAGCAGATTGCCGTTGCCGGTGGCGGCGCGGGTCAGCGCAGCGAGCGCCTCCTTGAGCGCGGCCGGGTCGCGCTCGGCCTTGAGGCGCGCCAGCTTGTCGAGCTGCTTCTGGCGGACCTCGGCATTGTTGACCTTGAGCACCTCGATCGGGTCTTCCTCGAGCGGCTGGTACTTGTTGACGCCGATCACCGACTGCACGCCGGCGTCGATGCGGGCCTGTGTCTTGGCGGAGGCTTCCTCGATGCGCAGCTTGGGAATGCCGGCTTCGATGGCTTTGGCCATGCCGCCGAGGCTTTCGACTTCCTCGATATGCGCCCAGGCCTTGGCGGCGAGATCGGCGGTCAGCTTCTCGATGTAATAGGAACCGCCCCACGGATCGACGATGCGCGTGGTGCCGCTTTCCTGCTGCAACAGGATCTGCGTGTTGCGGGCAATGCGCGCCGAGAAGTCGGTCGGCAGCGCCAAGGCCTCGTCGAGTGAATTGGTGTGCAGCGACTGGGTGTGGCCCTGCGTCGCCGCCATGGCCTCGATCATGGTACGGGCGACGTTGTTGAACACGTCCTGCGCCGCCAGCGACCAGCCCGAGGTCTGCGAGTGCGTGCGCAGCGACAGCGAGCGCGCATCCTCCGGCTTGAACGGCTTCATCAGCTTCGCCCAGATCATGCGCGCGGCGCGCAGCTTGGCGATCTCCATGAAGTAGTTCATGCCGATCGCCCAGAAGAACGACACGCGCGGCGCGAACTGGTCGATGGTGAGGCCGGCCTTGATGCCGGCGCGGACATATTCGAGACCGTCGGCCAGCGTATAAGCGAGTTCGAGGTCCTGCGTCGCGCCGGCTTCCTGCATGTGATAGCCGGACACCGAGATCGAATTGAATTTCGGCATCTCGGCGGACGTATAGGCGAAGATGTCGGAGATGATACGCAGCGACGGGCCCGGCGGGTAGATATAGGTGTTGCGCACCATGAATTCTTTGAGGATGTCGTTCTGAATCGTGCCCGACAATTTGTTGTGCGGCACGCCTTGCTCTTCAGCGGCGACGATGTAGAGCGCCAGAACGGGGAGAACCGCGCCGTTCATGGTCATCGACACGCTCATCTGGTCGAGCGGGATGCCGGAGAACAGCGTGCGCATGTCGTAGATCGAGTCGATGGCGACGCCCGCCATGCCGACATCGCCGGCGACGCGCGGGTGATCGGAGTCATAGCCGCGGTGGGTGGCGAGATCGAAGGCGATCGATAGGCCTTTCTGGCCGGCGGCGAGGTTGCGCCGGTAGAAGGCGTTGGAATCTTCCGCGGTCGAGAAGCCGGCATATTGCCGGATGGTCCAGGGCTGTGCCGCGTACATCGCCGGATAGGGCCCGCGCAGAAACGGCGCCTTGCCGGGATAGGTGTCGAGGAAGTCGAGACCGGCGACGTCGCTTTCGCCATAGACCGGCGATACCGGAATGCCTTCCGGCGTCATCCACGTTTCGGCATTGTCATTGCCCGCGGCGAGCTTGGGCTCGGCGAAGTCGACGGTGGCGAAGTTCGGGATCTGGGTCATGGTGCCCCCACGATATCATGTGCTGCCTGCAGCGTCGAAAGCACGTTGCAGCCGACATAGATGAACGCTGTCACGCCTGCTTCCTTCAGCGCGGCTTCGATCTCACCGGGACGGCCGGCGAGATGCACGGTGGCGCCGGCGGCAGCGAGTTCCTTCGCCGCTTCGACGGCCTCGGCCTCGTAGACCTTGTCCGATGAACAGAGGCAGGCAAGCTTCGTTCCCGATTTCCTGAACGCGGCGAGCATCTCGGCGCGGTCCTTATATCCGTCGCCGACGATCGCTTCGATGCCGCCGGCCTCGTAGAAGTTCCGGGCAAAGCCCGCGCGCGCGGTGAAGTCGGAGAGCTTGCCGAGTGTGGCGAGAAACACCTTAGGCCGTGAGCCGGTCTTGCGCGCCAGTGCGTCGGACTTGTCGCGCAGCGCTTCGAACGGCGCGGCAAGGCGTGTCGCGGCGAGCGCGTCGAAGGTGATCGCGCCGGCGACGGGCGCAATGTTCACGCGCGGCACACCGAGCACCTTGACCTCGGCCTCGCCGAGATTGGGAAATTCGCTGGCGCCGGTGAGCGGGTCCTTGCGGCGCGCGACATTGCCCTCGCGCGCCTTGCGCGTCTCGCCCACCTTTTTCTGGACGACACCCTGCGCAATGGCGTCTGCTGCGCCGCCGGCTTTCTCGACCTCCTGAAACAGCGACCATGCGGCCTGCGCGAGTTGCGTCGTCAGCGTCTCGATGCCGCCGGCGCCGGCTGCCGGATCGGCGACGCGGTAGAGGTTCGACTCTTCGAGCAGGATGAGTTGCTGGTTGCGCGCGACGCGGCGGGCAAAGGCATCGGGCAGGCCGCGCGCCTGTGTGAACGGCAACACCGTGACAGCGTCGGCACCCCCGACACCGGCGGCGGTAATGGCAATCGTCGTGCGCAGCATGTTCACGTAAGGGTCGCGTTGCGTCATCATCCGCCATGCCGTCTCCGCCGAGACGAAGGCCGGCTTTGCCGTCAGTCCGCTCGCTTCCTCGACGCGCGCCCACAGTTTCCGCAACGCGCGGAATTTGGCGATGGTCATGAATTCGTCGGCGTCGGTGGCGAGGCGGAAGAAGATCAACTCGCGCGCGCGCTCGAGCGGCACGCCGCTGTCGACGAACATGCGCAGATAGGCCACGGCGTTGCCGAGCGCAAAGGCGAGCTCCTGCGCTTCCGAGCCGCCGGCGGCATGGACGGCGCGGCCATCGGCCACCGCGAACGGGCCTTTGAAGCCTTGCCCCGCAAGATCGGCCGCGAAGCCGGCGAGCATCTTCGCCGTTTCGGCCCAGGGCCGCGGCGCCGCGCCATTGCGCGTCATCAGGCCAAGCGGATCGTGGCCGAAACGGATCTGCGTTGCCGCCGGATCGATGCCGCGTGCCTTCACCGCCTTGGCGAGGTTCAGCCCGGCTTCCTTCTCCTGCGCGCTGAAATCGGTCTCGATGGCCACGGCATCGAGCCAGACACCCCGCAGGGCGCGAGCGATGGTCTGCTCCGAGCCGCCGAGCCCGTAGCCGTAGCCGCCGAGCGAGCCGGCGAACACCAGCGACAGGGCGGTGGCTCCGTTCTCGAGGTCGATGAGCGCCTGCTTGTTAGCCTCGACGGCGTCGGGATGATCGACGCGCTGCACCACCTGCCAGGGCGCGCCGGCGGCGCGGCCGGCAACGGCATGAGCGTCCTTGGCGCGCGGGTAGAGCGGTTCGACGCGCAGGCCGTCATAAGTCCGCGTAACCAGGCGCTTGTCGAAATCAGCGCCTTTGAGGGCCGCATCGACCAGCTTGCGCCATTCGGCGGCGTCGGTCGGCGGAAATTCGGCGGCGAGGGACAGCGGCTTGGTGTCAGGTTTGGCGGTGCTCATGGGCGGCAAACTGCCATAGAAGAAGCCATCTCGCTATTGCGATATGACAAGCCTGCCGGCCTCAGGACCGCGGCGGCAGGCGTTCGATCCCGGCGGTATCGACGCTCCGCAGCGCCGTCTGGACGTCGCGCCCGGCGATCCGGTGGCCGCCGGCGATTTCCGCGAGCGGCATCAGCACGAAGGCGCGCTCGAACAGGCGCGGATGGGGCAGTACCAGCCCGGGCTCGTCCAGGCTGAGGTCGCCATAGGCGATGATGTCGATGTCGACGGTGCGCGGGCCCCAGCGCCGCTCGTTGGCTCGGTCGCGGCCGAGCGCGCGCTCGACCTCCTGCACGCGCGCCAGCAATGCCAGCGGCGCCAGTGTGGTGTCGATGGCGACGGCGAGGTTGATGAAGGGCGCCTGGTCGGTCACGCCCCAGGGCGGCGTCCTGTAGTCGGACGAGCGCGCGGCGAGCGCGATGCCCGGCGTTGCCGCCAGCATGGCCACGGCGCGGTCGAGCGTTGCGCGGCCGTCGCCGACATTGCCGCCGAAGGCGAGGAAGGCGCGGGCGGCCTCGGCGCTCATTTGGCCTTGGCGCGGCTGCGCGTCAGCGTGACGCCGACGTCGCTGAAGGTGGCGGCGATCGGCGCATGCGGCTTGTGGATCGTCACCGCCACGGCGAGCACGCGCGGGAAGGCGGCCAGCACGGCATCGGCCACCGCGCCGCCGGCCGCTTCAATGAGGCGGAAGCGCTGGCCGGTGAAAGCCTTCTCCACGCATTGCGCGACATCGGCGTAGGACACGGTGTCCTTGACCTTGTCGGAGCGCGCGGCATCCGACAGATCGAGGTCGAGATCGAGATCGAGCGTAAAGGTCTGCCCGACCTTGCCCTCATGCGGCATGACGCCGTGATAGGCGTGCAGCGCCAGCCCGCGGATGAAAATGCGGTCGGTCACGGCGCGACTCCTTCGATGGCGGCGAGCACGCGCAAGGCCTGCACCGTCGCGGCGACGTCATGCACGCGCACGATCGCGGCGCCCTGCTGCACGGCGTAGATGTGGCTGGCGATCGAGCCGCCGATGCGTTCGGTCGGCGGCGCCGGGCTCACCGCGTTGATGAAGCGCTTGCGCGAGGCGCCGACCAGCATCGGCAGCCCGAAGCTGCGGAACGCGGCGGTATGCGCCAGCGTGATGATGCTCTGCTCCGGCGTCTTGCCAAAGCCGATGCCCGGATCGAGCACGATGTTCTCCCGGGCAATGCCCGCTTCGGAGGCCACCGCGATCGACCGCGCGAAGAACGCCTCGACGTCGGCGACGATATCGATGCGCGGATCGGCCTCGTCGCGGTTGTGCATGACGATGACCGGCACGCCGCGCGCCGCCACCACCTCGGCCATCTGGGCGTCGCGCTGCAGGCCCCAGACGTCGTTGGCGATGGTCGCGCCATGGTCGAGCGCCCAGGCCGCGACCTCGGCTTTGAACGAGTCGATGGAGACGGGCACGCCGAGCCGGGCGACCGCCGGCAGCACCGGCCTCAGCCGCGCCACTTCCTCCTCGGCGGTGACCGGCTGCATGCCGTCATAGGGCCGGGTGGACTCCGCGCCGATGTCGATGATGTCGGCGCCCTGCGCAATCATCTCTTCGGCATGGGCGATAGCGCGCTTGGGATCGAGAAACTTGCCGCCGTCCGAAAAAGAGTCCGGCGTGACGTTGAGGATGCCCATCACCAGCGGCCGGCCGTGCGCGAGCAGCGCGGCGAGCGGCTGCGGCGTCGTTTCGCGGGTCCGGGCTGGCTCCAGAATACCTGACATGCGGGTGGCATGGCGCGGCCCACGGCAGGCTGTCAAGCAGGGCAGAGGAGGGAAGGGCGCGGAAGCCTAGCGCCGGTATGAGATCTTCAGCGGCAGCTTCTTGGCGTGCTCGATCCAGCGCTCGACCACCTTCTCGGAGGGCAGGAAGCGCACGATCTGATGCTCTTCATTGGCCTTGGCCATGGCCGCCGTGAGGTTTCTGGCGTTGCGGTGGGCGAGCTCCCGGACCGTGTCGACGCCGGCATAGTGCAGCAGCGCCGCATACTCCTTGCTCACGCCCTTGATCCGCATGCGGTCGGCGACATTGGCCCAGCACAAAAGCTGCTTCTCGTCGAACCGGGTCTTCTCGGCCAGGATTTTGCGACCCTTGACCGTGCTGGCCTTGTCCAGCAGCGCGCCGGTCGAGCGGATCCCGGCCGACTTGAGGGCGGCGGCGACGTCGCCATCGACCCCATGTATGTCGGTGATGGGATAAGACATACGAAACTCCGGACAACCGACGAAATGTGCTTGGTGTGCGTGAAGGAGGAACGAGGTCAGACGAACTGGCCGAGACCGGGGATCGAGCCGACGATTTCGCCGATGGCGTCCTCGCCGATTTTTTCGCGGGCAAAGCCGATGGTTTCCTTGGTAACCGACTGCACCTGCCCCATGCTCAGGCCTGCCGCCATCATGCGGCTGCCGGCGCCCATGAGGCCGCCCATGGAAAACAATCCGCCGCTGCTCTGCTCGGCCTTGAGCAGCGCGTCGCCGCCGGGAAGGCTGTTGATCAGCGCCTGCACTTTGTCTGCCGGACCTTCCTTCTGCAGGAAGTCGAGAATGATGCCCACGCATTTTTCGGCGGTCGCCTGGTCGATACCGACATTGGCAACAAGACGCGCAACCAGATCGTTCATGGTCCCCTCACGCTCCGCACTATCGGCGGAGTTTAAAAATGATATTGAACGTTTTGTCGACGTTGACAAGCATGATGCGACGCCTGACGCGCGAATGTTGATGCATATTGCGATGCTGCAACTGATACGGCACCTGATACCGACGCGATGTGACGGCCGTCACACGGCCGATCGATCATCTTGATCGGCATTTGCGTCAAATCGGATGTAAGGTCAGGCAATTGCATTGGCTTCATTGGTACGTGCGGCGTCATGCACAAACGATATGGCGTTTTTATGCGTGCCGTTTGGCGTGGGACGCCGTCTTGACCGATATCGCTTAAGAGTATCTGAATATCGCACCGCAAACGCCCGGCAACGAAAGTCGTAGGCCAGTTTTTGTGCGGGCTTTGAGTTCCGCCGCGACCAACGATCTGAAAGGACCGAATTGATGAGCACGCTTGAGGCCGTCCTGGCCCATATCGACCGCGATATCGACCAAAGCGTGGAGCGGCTGTTTGCGTTGTTGCGTATTGCCTCGGTGTCAACCGATCCGGCCTTCGCGGAACAGTGCCGGGCGGCGGCGGAACACGTGGCCGCGGACCTCAAAACCATCGGTTTCGATGCCAATGTGCGGCCGACCGCGGGGCACCCGGTTGTCGTTGGCAAATCGAACGGCGCGACAGCGCCGCACGTGCTGTTCTACGGCCACTACGATGTGCAGCCGGTCGATCCGCTCAACCTCTGGAAGACGCCGCCGTTCGAGCCGCGCATCGATACGCTGCCCGACGGCCGCAAAATCATCGTCGCGCGCGGTGCCTGCGACGACAAAGGTCAATTTATGACCTTCATCGAGGCATGCCGTGCCTACAAGGCGGTCACCGGCAAACTGCCGCTCAATGTTACCGCAATGATTGAGGGCGAAGAGGAGTGCGGCTCGAAGAACCTGCCGGGCTTCGTTCGCGACAATGCCGCCGAGCTGAAGGCGGACCTGGCTTTGGTCTGCGATACGGCGATGTGGGACACGAACACGCCTGCGATCACAACTTCGCTGCGGGGTCTCATCTATGAGGAAGTGAAAATCACCTGCGCCGACCGCGACCTGCATTCGGGTCAGTTCGGCGGCGCGGCGCAGAATCCGATCCGGCTGCTGGCCAGGATTCTTGGCGCCATGTGGGACGATGATAACCGCGTCACCATTCCCGGCTTCTATGACGGCGTCGACGACCTGCCGGCCGACATCAAGGCCGACCTCGCCGCTCTCGGGCTTACCGAGGAGACGTTCCTCGGGCCGATCGGGTTGAAGCATTCGGCCGGCGAAAAAGGCCGCCTGCTGATCGAGCAGATCACGACAAGGCCGACCGCCGAGATCAATGGTATCATCGGCGGTTATACCGGCGAGGGCGCCAAGACCGTCATTCCGGGCGAAGCCTCGGCCAAGGTGTCGTTCCGCCTTGTCGGCCGCCAGGACCCCGACAAGATCAAGGCGGCCTTCCGCCAGTTCGTTCGCGACCGCCTGCCGGACGACTGCAAGGTCGAGTTCGGCAATTTCGGCGCCGGCGCGGCGCTGCAATTGTCGTTCGACAATCCGGCGCTGGTGCGGGCGCGTGAGGTGCTCGGCGAGGAATGGGGCAAGAAGGCCGTCACCGTCGGTGCCGGCGGCTCGATCCCGATCGTCTCGGACTTCAAGAGCGTGCTCGGCATGGACGCGCTGATGGTCGGCTTCGCGCTCGACGACGACCGGGTGCATTCGCCGAACGAGAAGTTCGACCTTAAATGCTTCCACAAGGGCATCCGCTCCTGGGCCCGCATCATCGACGCCCTGGCGCAGGGCTGACCGCCCCTGCGGCAGAGCGCCCCACCGTCGTCATGAAACCGTCGTACGGCGGCGGCATTGTTCGCGGCCATGACCGACAAAATCGACCCCGACGCCCCCAGCCACGGCAGCGATGACTGGCTGGAGGCCGAACTCGCGGATACGCTCGACGAGGATTTCGAGCTGGAACTGTCCGAGCCGGCGCTGACCGAGGAATTGCGCAAGGTCTACAAGACCACGCACCCGCCGGGCATCGACCGTCGTTACTATTTCCAGAATTTGCTGCGTCTGCAGGGCGAGCTGATCAAGCTGCAGGACTGGGTAGTCGCCAGCGGCAACAAGATCGTCGTGGTGTTCGAGGGCCGCGACTCCGCCGGCAAGGGCGGCGTCATCAAGCGCATCACCCAGCGGCTCAACCCGCGGGTCTGCCGCACGGTGGCGCTGCCGGCGCCGACCGACCGCGAAAAAACGCAGTGGTACTTCCAGCGCTACGTGCCGCATCTGCCGGCCGCCGGCGAGATCGTGCTGTTCGACCGCTCCTGGTATAACCGGGCTGGCGTCGAACGCGTCATGGGCTTTGCCGAGCCCGATCAGGTCGAGCAGTTTTTCAAGGACGTGCCCGAGTTCGAGCGGATGCTCGTCCGATCCGGCATCACCCTCGTCAAATACTGGTTCTCGATCACCGACGAAGAGCAGCAGATGCGCTTTCTCATGCGCATTCACGATCCGCTCAAACAGTGGAAACTGTCGCCAATGGACCTGCAGTCGCGGGTGCGCTGGGAGGATTATACCCGGGCCAAGGAGGACATGTTCGCGCGCACCAATATCGAGGAGGCGCCGTGGTACATCGTCGAGGGCAACGACAAGAAGCGGGCTCGGCTGAACTGCATCGACCACCTCCTGTCGCTCATTCCCTATGAGCCGGTGCCGCACAAGGGCATCACGCTGCCCGAACGCGTCTTCGATCCCCACTACGAGCGCAAGACCTTGTCACCGGAACTGTACGTGCCGGAGAAGTACTAGGAGCCCTTCCAGGCGACGTGGAAACCGCTTCGCCGTCCGGAGGGGCGATCAAGAAAATCCGCTACTTGCGCGCCAGCGCCATCAGGCTGCGGAAAGCGTCGGGGTCCGACAGGATCGAGCGCTTCTCGTGCGCCGTGAGAAGCGCCATCGCCTGATCGAGGCTGTCGAACTCGGCGAGCCGCGCCTTGGCGATGACGAGGTCGCGGTCGATGTCGCCCGGCTTGTGCGGCGGCGGCGGCGCCAGTTGGGTCAGGTGCGCCTCGACCACCTCGGTGTGCGCTCGCAGCACTTCGTCGAGCGGCGCGTCGGCGCTGCCGAGTTCGCTCGCCAGGGTGTTGGCGCGCACCAGTACGGCGGGCGGCGTGCGCTCTTCCGGCGCCACCATGACAGCGCCGAGGCCCTTGCGCGCCGTCAGGGCCGCGAGCGGCATGGCCAGCGTCAGGCCGACGGTCACCGGCGTCATCCAGAGGAACAGCGAGAACGACACGGCGTAGCCGGCGGCGGCCAGGAGCAGGCCGATCAGGGTGAGTGGGCCGTAGCGGCGCATCAGTTCGGCGAAGGGCAAGCTGCTGTCGTCGCGGCGTTGCACCTGCCAGCCAGAGTCGCGGCCGGCGAGGACGCTGAACACCGCCGATGACTGAAACACCATCATCGACGGCGCAATCAGCGCTGCGATCACGATCTCGACGAGAACGCCGGCTATCAGCCGGAAGCCGCCGCCGAAGCTGCGCCGTTCACTGCCGCGCAACAACGTGGCGATCAGCGCCAGCAGTTTTGGCAAGAGCAGCATGCCCATGGTGGCGCCGAAGACGTAAGCGGCGCGGATCGGGTCTTCCGCCGGCCACACAGGAAACAGCGCGAAGCCCTTCGGGAAATACTCCGGCCGGATGAAGTGCGCCTGCAGCGAAATCAGGATGCCGATGATCAGGAACACGAACCACATTGGCGCGGTGATGTAGGCGCCGATGCCGATGAGGAAGTGCAGTCGCGACACTGGATGGAGGCCGCGCGCCGGCAGCACTTTGAGGTGTTGCAGATTGCCCTGGCACCAGCGCCGGTCGCGCGCGGCGAATTCGGTGATCGATGGCGGCGTCTCTTCGTACGAGCCTTGCAGGCTCGGCGCCATGACGACGGCCCAGCCGGCGCGCCGCATCAGCGCCGCCTCGACGAAGTCGTGCGACAGGATATGGCCGCCGAACGGCTTGCGTCCGGTGAGTTCCGGCAGGCCGGCATGGGCGGCGAAAGCCTTGACGCGGATCGCGGCATTGTGGCCCCAGTAATTGCTCTCGGTGCCGAACCACCAGGCAATGCCGCGCGCCAGCATCGGCCCGTACAGGCGGCCGGCGAACTGCTGCAGCCGCGCGAAGACGCTGGCGCCATTGACGATGACCGGCAGCGTCTGCACCAGACCGACATGCGGATGGCGTTCGAGCGCCGCGGCGAGCCGCACCACGGCGTCACCGGTCATCAGGCTGTCGGCGTCGAAAATGACCATGCTCTCATAGGCGCCGCCGAAGCGCGTCACCCAGTCGGCGATATTGCCGGCCTTGCGCGCGACATTTTCGCGGCGGTGCCGGTAGTAGATGCGGCGGCTGCCGGTGCGGGCGAGCAAAGCGAGATACTGCTCCTCCTCATTGAGCCAGATCGCCGGATCGGTGGTGTCGCTGAGCACGAAGACATCGAAACGATCGCCCTGGCCGGTGTCGGCGACCGATTCCCAGGTTGCCTGCAGCCGGGCGAACAGCCGGGCGGGATCCTCGTTGTAGGTCGGCACCAGAAGCGCATGGCGCTTGTCGAGAGCTGGCAACGGCGCGCGCGGGTCGATGCCAAGCGCGGTATCGGGACCTGCCAGCGTTAGCAAGAAGCCGGTGAACGCATTGGCGAACGAAAACGCGATCCAGGCGAACATGGCCACGAACAGGACGAGGATCATGCTTTCGAGGATGGTGAGCGACGACACCGCGAGTACGAGGTACATCTGCTCTGCGGCGATGCCCGTCATGGTCAGCGTCGCGAGGACGATGAAGATCCGGCGCAGCGTCAGGAATCGAGGTCGCAAGTCGTCCGGCGGGTTGCGGCGCGTGTCACTATGCAGCGCCTGGCCGGGCATCTCGAGACGCACTTCCGGCGGCAGGAACGGCGGCACGTCGCTGCCGGGGGACAGCGGCGGTGCGCTGCGCCTCGGCATGCCGGCGCTGGTCACGGCGTCCATCGATAGACCCAGATTTCCGTCAGCGGCGTGTCACCGTCGAACAAGGCGGCGCGCAATTCCACAACCGAATTCTTCTCGGGGTCGAGGTTGAACGAAAGTCGCCAGCCGCCGGTCTCCGTGTTCGGCTGCGTCACGACATTCCTGATCTTGCCGAAATTGGTGCTGACCTGTCCGCGAACGTTGTCGGGCTTGATGTCCTTGAGCCTGTCGCCGGCGATGTCGAGAACGAACAGCCGGCCTTCGCCGGCAGCGCCGCTCATCGTCTTGACGAAGCGGGCGAGATCGCCGCCCGCTTTACCTTCGCCCCAGTGCAGACGGTAGGTGAAGTTGTATTCGCCCTTGGCTTTCAGCGGGTCCTTCGGGCGCCAGAAGGCGACAATGTTGTCATGCACTTCCTCCTTGGTCGGGATCTCGATCAGGCGCACGGCGCCGCTGCCCCAATCGCCGATCGGCTCGACACGCAGGCTGGGCCGCTTCTGGAAGTGCGATTCGAGGTCCTGATACGCGGCGAAGTCGCGCTGACGCTGGATCAGCCCGAAATTGCGCGGGTTGGTATCGAAGAAACTCGAGATCTGCAGGTCGGCCGGATTGGTGAGCGGCCGCCACAGCGTCTCGCCGCGGCCGTTAAGGATGGCGAGGCCGTCGGAGTCGTGCACCTGCGGACGGAAGTCGTCGACGCCGTAACGGCCGTTGGGGCCGAAGAAGAACATACTCGTCATCGGCGCAATCCCGGCTTCGGCGATATCGGTGCGCGGGTACACCGACATCTCGACGTCGTAGATCGTTGCTTCGCCGGGACGAATGGTGAAACGATAGGCCGCCGCCGCGCTCTTGGAGTCGAGCAGGGCATGAACGACGACCGAGTTCGAGTGCTTCTGAGGCTTCTCGATCCAGAAGGCGCGGAAGGCGGGAAATTCTTCCCCCTTTGGATCGGCGGTGTTGATGGCTAAGCCGCGCGCCGACAGACCGTAAGTCTCGCCCTTGGCGACGGCGCGGAAATAGCTGGCGCCCAGAAAGACGCCGACTTCGTCGTAATAATCCGGCCGATTGATCGGCGCGTGAATACGGAAGCCGGCAAAGCCAAGGTCGGAGCCGGGGTCCGGCCGCTCGACGTCGTCGAAGGTGAACAGATCCGGCGAATAGAGAACGGCGCTAGCCTGACCGTCCGCGACCTCATAGAGATCGACGCGGCCGCTATACATGAAGCCGCGGTGGAACATCTGCACCTGGAATGGCAAGCCTTCGTTGCGCCACAGCGCGCGTTCGGGCACGAAGCGGATCTTGCGATAGCCGTCGTAGCCGATGTCCTTCAGCGCGGCCGGGATGTTCTGATCCGGGGGCGCGAACGACTTTTGCGCAAGCTCCTTAGCCATCTGGCGCACGCTCGCGGGGTCAAATGGCACCGGCCCGCGGCGCGGCGGTGCGGCTGCCGCCTGTTGGGGCGCCCCGATGACGACATTACGCAGCGGCAGCGCGGCAACCGCCGAAGCGATGGCCGTTGTCGCCAAAAATTGCCGACGATTCACGAAAAGCTCTCCCATTGCGGTAGGCGCACGCTCCCGGCCACGCGCGCCCGAGGCCACAATCCGCACGATCAATGCGGCGGGGAGGCTAGAGTTCCATAATAAGTTCTGTGGGTAACCGGGGAGGCCAGCTACTTCTTCAACCGATATCCGGTCTTGAAGATCCACCAGACGATTGCGAGGCAGATGACGAGAAATGCCAGCGTCATGCCGAGGCTGATGGCCGGGCTGACGTCGGCCACCTCGAAGAAGCTCCAGCGGAATCCGCTGACGAGATAGACGACCGGATTCAGCAGTGCGACCTTCTGCCAGAACGGTGGCAGCACATGTGTCGAATAGAACGTGCCGCCAAGGAAGGTCAGCGGCATGATGATCAGCATCGGCACGATCTGAAGCTGCTCGAAGCCGTCGGCCCAGATGCCGATGATGAAGCCCAGCAAGCTGAAAGTAACTGCGGTGAGTATCAGAAAGCCGATCATCCAGATCGGATGGGCGATCTCGATCGGCACGAACAGCCAGGATGTGGCCAGAATGATGAGGCCGAGGATGATCGATTTGGTCGCCGCTGCGCCGACATAGCCGCAGGCGATCTCGAAGGCCGACACCGGCGCCGAAAGGATTTCGTAGATCGTGCCGGTGAAACGCGGGAAGTAGATGCCAAATGAGGCATTCATCGTACTCTGCGTCAGCAGCGTCAGCATGATGAGACCGGGTACGATGAAGGCGCCGTAGGCGACGCCTTCGATCTCCGTGATGCGCGAGCCGATGGCGGCGCCGAACACGACGAAATAGAGCGACGTCGAGATAACCGGCGAGACGATGCTCTGCCACACGGTGCGGAAGGTGCGGGCCATCTCGAACTTGTAGATCGCCAAAATCGCGTGGAAGTTCATGACCGGGCTCCCGCGGCGGCCCGCTCATTCTGCTTGACGAGATCGATGAAAATCTCCTCGAGCGAACTCTGCTTCGTCTCCAGATCGCGCAGGCGGATATCGAGGCGATTGAGATCGGTGAGCAATCCGGTGACGCCGGTGCGCTCGCCCTGGGTGTCGTAAGTGAAGACCAACTCCCGCCCGTCGTTGGCGAGCATCAAATTGCGATTACCGGCCAGCTCGGCGGGCAGCGCCTGAAGCGGCTTCTGGAGATGCAGCACCAGCTGCTTCTTGCCGAGTTTGTGCATCAGCTCCGCCTTGCGCTCGACCAGGATGATCTCGCCCTTGCTGATGACGCCGATGCGGTCGGCCATGTCCTCGGCTTCTTCGATGTAATGCGTTGTCAGGATGATGGTGACGCCAGCCGCGCGCAGGTCACGCACCACCTGCCACATATCCTTGCGCAGTTCGACGTCGACGCCGGCGGTCGGCTCATCAAGGAACAGCACCTGCGGTCCATGACTGAGCGCCTTGGCGATCAGCACGCGGCGCTTCATGCCGCCGGACAAAGTGCGGATCTTGTTGTCTTTCTTGTCCCACAGCGACAGGTCCTTGAGGATCTTCTCGATGTGCGCCGGCTTGGCCGGTTTGCCGAACAGGCCGCGGGTGAAGCTCACCGTGTCCCACACGGACTCGAAGGCGTCGGTGGTGAGTTCCTGCGGCACCAGTCCGATCATCGAGCGCGCAGCGCGGAAGTCCTTGACGATGTCGTGGCCGCCGACGGTCACGGTCCCGGTCGAGGCATTGAGGATACCGCAGATGATGCCGATCAAGGTCGTCTTGCCAGCACCGTTCGGGCCGAGCAGGGCGAAGATCTCGCCGCGTTCGATGTTTAGATTGATGGTCTTGAGCGCGGTGAAGCCTGACGCATAGGTCTTCGACAGGTCTTGGATGGAAATGATCGATGACATGAATGAGTCGCGCGCTATGAAAAGTGTGAGCGAAGCCGATATAAGGGGATGAAATTGCCGCCGCCAGCCCTCGGACGGTAAAAAATTTCAGGCCAAGGCCGCTATTTCGGTGAGGCGGTTCAGGATTTTCGCGGGGGGAAGTCTGGATATTTGTCCGGGGCGGCGCAGCCTTGCAGACCACAATCGTGTCGATGCGTAAAATCACGATTTCCGGCGCGCAACGAGTATGCGGTCAGCGGCTTCGCTTCCCGTTACGAAGGCGCCATGCGCAGTGGAGAAGTCATGACGGGAGCAGGCCTCGCCGGCAAAGAACAGCCGATCGTTGACCGGCGCCGCAAGAACGGCGCGTTGGTCGGCCGCTCCCGGCACGGCGTAGGAGTAGGCACCGCGCGCATATGGGTCGCTGCCCCAGCGGTGTAAGGCGATCGGCTTGAGCCGTTTCGCGAAGTTCGCGCCGAACAAGGCGGTCAGCTCACTGACGGCGAAATCGAAGAAAGCAGGCTCGCCCGCCGCCTCCAGATCGCGTGCGAGTTGCCCGGCGAGATAGCATTCGATTAACGGGCGGCCGAAGGGACGGAAGTGATAATTGCCGGTGCCGGCGCGGTCGGTGCGGCCGAAAACGCGGCTTTCGACTTCGAACTCCTCGGCGCCTTCGAGAGTGATGAACAGCTTGTCGTCGAGACCAAGCGGCAGGCCGCGTGCGGCTTGCGTCTTCGCGGGCAGGGTGGGGTAAAACAGGTGCTCGTTACTGCCGATAATGCTGGTTGGCAGTGTAACGATGACGCGGTCTGCCTCGATGTTGCCCTTCGACGTCTCGATGACGATGCGCTTGCCGCTGTGGTCGATGCGCATCGCCTCGCAACCGAGGGCGGCAGGCAGGCCGTCGCCGTGGGCCGCGATCATGGCGCCATAACCGCCGACGAGACGCCAGTTGAGTTCAGTATCTTCGTAGCGGTTGAGATCGATGGTCGACATCAGGCCGAGTTCGGCGCCGGCGATGTAAGTCATGACGGCATTGAGCATGCCGTTCCATCGCCCGTCGGCTGGCAATAGGTCCGAGACCGGGCAATCGATGCCAGTCGCAGCGGCTTCGGACACGCGTGCGAATAATTGGCCCATCGCCTGACGAAAGGCCCGCTGCGTTTCGGCTGGCACAATATTAGTCATAGTCAGGCGCTCCCAGGGCGGAAGCGCCTTGTCGAATATGCGGCCCTGCGCGGTCGCAATGGCGACCCAGGGATTGCAATCAGCCGAATGCAGCCAGCCGCACCCCATGTCGAGTGCGTTGCCGGAGGGGTGGTGGATTGTGAAGGCGCGTCCGCCGAGACGCTCGCGCGCCTCGATGATGAGGCAATCGATGCCTTGCGTCGCGAGCTTGCGCGCGGCGGCGATGCCGGCTGCGCCGCCACCGATGATCGCCACTTCCACGCTGTTCTTATTCATCCGACCTGACCCGGGTGCAAAGCAAAAGGGCGGCGCCGTTATTGCGCCGCCCTTTCTAACATTCGCCAGACCTTACTTGGTGGCGGCGGCGTACATCTCTTCCACGTATTCCCAGTTCACAAGGTGGTCGAGGAACGCCTTCAGATAATCAGGGCGCCGGTTGCGATAGTCGATGTAGTAGGAGTGCTCCCACACGTCGCAGCCAAGGATCGGGCTCGCGCCGTTGACCAGCGGGTTCTCACCGTTCGGGGTCTTGGAGATCGCGAGCTTGCCGCCCTTGACCTCGATCCAGGCCCAGCCCGAACCGAACTGCGTGGCGCCAGCCTGCGCGAAATCGGCTTTCAACTTTTCGAGGCCGCCGAGGTCCGAATCGATCGCGGCTTTCAGTTTGCCCGGAATCTTGTCGCCGCCGCCATTAGGCTTCATCCACTTCCAGAAATGGATGTGGTTGTAGTGCTGGCCGGCATTGTTGAAGAGGCCGGCATTCTTGCCGTGCGACCCCTTCACGATTTCCTCGAGCGACTTGCCTTCGAGGCCCGACCCTTCAAGCAGCTTGTTGCCATTGTCGACATAAGCCTTGTGGTGCTTGTCGTGGTGATATTCGAGCGTCTCGCGCGACATGTAGGGCGCGAGCGCATCGTAGGAATAGGGCAGTTCGGGCAGCGTGAATGACATCAGATCCTCCTCGGTCCACGACGGGTCGAACGCGGATTGACCGGTTCCGGATGGCAACCGGCACGTCTCGTTCGAGTTCCTCAATGCGGTTAATTAGGCCGGGCCGCGTTCCGTAGCAACGGCTGCGGCCCGGTCATTTATGCAGCCAGGCCATGACCCCGCCATGAACGGCAGCTCCGCAGCCGCTGTTGACCGGGAAAGAACAGGATTATTTTAACATTCGACCTTGCCGTGGCCGCGTAAAAAGGTCAGAATTTCGTATCGGTAGAATAGTTTAGCTAGAATTGAAGCGGTCGCACGTAACTTTGGCCGCGGTTTCTTGAGGAATGCAGCCCGCCATGTCGATTCTGCTTTACGTCGCAGGCGCTCTTTTTGTCGCCATCGGTGCGGCCGTGATTGGCTTCGGCATTCCGATCAATGAATTCAGCTTCGGGAATACGCTTATCATCGCCGGTACGGTGACGGTGGTCGGCGGGCTGATCGTTCTTGCGCTTGGCGTCGTCGTCCGCGAACTGCAGTACCTTGCTGATATGTATGGCCGCGCCAGCGTTCGGGCGCCGAAGGCATCCGATTTCGATTCGCCGCCGCGCCCCATGCCGCCGCCTCCCGCCGCCCGCATGCCGTCCCCGCCCAGGGCTGCCGGCCTGCGGCCGGCTGAGGCGCCGCCGCAGGAGCCGGCAGTGTCTGTTGCACCCGCGCCTGAGCCGCGGGAGGAAGTTACGCCCGTGCGCAACGACCTGCCTTCGCCGCTTCCGAGCAGGCGGCCGGTGACCACGCCCGTTGCGTTGCCCGTTGTTCCTCCTGCTTCCCGGCCGGCGGAGGAATTGTTCGGCGCGCCGTCCTTGCCCAATCCGGCCGAGATCCCTGATTTCGATCGGTCAGACCGTTTCCGTCCCGGTGACGTCGAGGCCGCAGAGGCGGCTGAACTGGCCGAAGCCGGAGAATGGGACGAGACTGCCGGATCCGATGAGGTGGTCGAGGTGGTCGAGGTCGACGCGGTCGAAGCGGAGCCCCCCGTTTTGGGGCCAACGCCCAAGGGGGCGACGTCGTCAGCGTCGGTTGCCGAGGAAAAACCTGAGCATAGCTATTTCGACGCGATGTGGCCGGCAGACGACGAAAAGCCGAAGGCCGCGGACGTCCGTTCGTCTCGCGCCGAGTTCGCAGAGTGGGCCCCGGAGCCGCCTGTATCTCAAGTCGAGCAGGAAGAGCCGCCGGCTGAAGAGGAGGCGCGCACCGTGCCAATCCTCAAGTCGGGCGTGGTCGATGGCATGGGCTATACGCTCTACGTCGATGGCTCGATCGAGGCGGAGTTACCGCAAGGAACGTTGCGCTTCGCCTCAATCAACGAATTGCGGGCGCATCTCGAAAGGACGTCCTGACGTGCTCTCCGTCTGCGCAGACGTGTAGATTCTTCCATAGGTTGCGGGCGCGTTGGGTCGGGGCGTCCAATCGGCGTCGCGTATATTCAATACCATCGCTACGAAGACTTGGTTCTATTGGCGATCCAGGCAGAATGACTTGCAATGCTTGGGGCCAAATAGTAGATAGCCAAGAATAAGAAGTCCGAAATCGGTGCGATACGAGACGAGGCCCGAGCCGGCCTTGCGTTACATCTATTGCTGACGGGCCTTTAAACGACTGGCGGGATGGACCGTGGCGGCGAGCCATGTGCGGGGGTGAGGGATCGACAATGAGCGAAGCGAATAATCCCGGCAATTTTATCGAACTCACAGCCTCGATTGTTTCGGCTTATGTGAGCAATAATACCGTGGCGGCTGCCGATATCCCTGCGCTGATCAACCAGGTGCATGCGGCGCTGGCGGGCGTTTCCGGCAAGGCGGGCGACGTTGCTGCAGAGCCTTTGAAACCGGCGATTTCGGTAAAGAAGTCGATTACGCCCGAGTACATTGTTTGTCTCGAAGACGGCAAGAAGTTCAAATCGCTCAAGCGTCATCTGCGCACTCAGTACAATATGACACCGGAGCAGTATCGCGAGAAGTGGGGCCTGGGTCCCGACTATCCGATGGTGGCGCCAAATTACGCCGCAGCGCGCTCGCAGTTAGCCAAGGAAATGGGCCTGGGTCAGCAGCGTCGCCGCCGTTCCAAGTAGTCCTCGCGTCAGTGCCCGCAGCGGAAACGCTGCGGGTTTTTATTTGCGCGCAAATAAGAAGATAGTCCTTGCGCGGTCCGCGCATTCGCGATATGGGTATTGCATCCTAGAAAAGGACGCGATGCCCATGATAGCCACGTCGTCAAAAGCCGCAGTCACAGCCCCGACCATGCCGGATACCACGAGGCCGACCTCGACCCGTGGCATTCTAGGCGCAGAGCCGAAATCCGATTCCCTCTCGCTGCGTACCGCGGCGACCCCGGATGTCGGGCGTCTGCGGGCCGCCCGTCTCTCGCTTCGCGAGCAGGTGGTCGATACGCCGAACGGTCCGCAACGGGTTACGGTCGACGACCTGGAAAGCCCTCTTGCCTGGCTGGCCCGGCGCCGCGGCCGCGACGGCCGTGCGCTGATCGCACCGCATCAGTTGGAAGCTGGAGAGCGTTTGCGCGCGGATTTCACCCGAGCTCAATTGATGCCACGGACAACGGCGGACTGGTCGAGCCCGATTTCGTCGAAGCGTCGTGCGATGCCGGTGAGCGCGGGCAGCATGACCGATGGCACTATTGCGGCGCGCCAACGCGTCAATTTGGCAATGGAAGCGGTCGGCCCGGAGTTTTCGGGCCTGCTCATGGACCTGTGCTGCTTTCTCAAAGGCCTGGACGATATTGAGCGGACCCGTGGGTGGCCGGCCCGCTCCGCCAAGGTCGTACTGCAACTCGCTCTCGACCGGCTGGCGCGACATTACGGCTACCTGGCGCAAGCGCACGGACGCCACGAAGCACCGGTCCGCACTTGGCTCGCCGAGGGGGCGACGTTCCGTGTCGAATAAATTATAGCGTCAGGTGGCGGCGAGCGCGGCGCTGGCCTCGGCCCGGACCCGCTCGACCATCGAGCGCAGGCCGTTGGACCGCTGCGGCGTCAGGTTTTCGCGCAGGCCGATACGGTCGAACAGCGCCAACGCGTCGGTGGCGAGAATGTCGCGCGCGGATTTGCCCGAATAGAGCGCCAGCAGGATGGCCACGAGGCCGCGCACGATATGCGCGTCGCTGTCACCCTCGAAAGTCATGACCGGGCCGGCAGGGCCGTTCGGCGCGACTTTCGTCTTCAGCCAGACCTGGCTGGCGCAGCCCTGCACCTTGTTGGCCTCTGTACGATCGGCCTCGGCCATTGCCGGCAATTCGCGGCCAAGCTCGATGACGTAGCGATAGCGGTCGTCCCACTCATCGAGCAGGGCGAAGTTTTCCACGATGTCGTCGATCTGGGTCATTGGCTCGCGATTGGCAGCGTTCGGCCACACCGGTTCCCGGCGCGGCTCATTGCGAACCGTATATAGGCAGATTGCTCCAAAGGCCAAACCGGACGACACGATTGCTCATGCCGCCCCGTCGACAGCGATGAGAAGGAAGCTTACGCCGACGGGCGGCCGGCGCGGGCCTCGCGGCGCGGCGGCAGCGGCACCGGCGCATGCCAGGCGGGCTTCAGGTCGGTGGCGGTCAGCGTGCCGTGATTGATGGACGTGCCGAGGGCGCCGGTCGTCGAGACGCCGGCGATACGGGCTGGCTCATCCGACGGCGCCGTTTTGTTGTCGGCGATCTGGTTGCTGACGAAATCGATGATGGTGCGCGCGCCGGCCTCGGCGCGGTGGCCGATCGCGGTCGCGACCTTGCCGCCGACGACGCAGGCTTCCGCATTGCGCTCGCAGAAGCCACGCATATCCGACACGGCAGCGCCGGCGAATGTCATCGCCTGAACCGCATCAATCTTCGCCTCCGGCGACTGCGCCTTCTCACCCGTCCCCGGCAGAAGCACGCATACGATCGTCAGCCAGAAGGCCATCCGCAACAGGAAGAACATGACCCACCTATTATCGTCCCCGACGGCTTTTGCGCCGCCTTGTATTCAAATTTAGCAGACAGGCTTGAAGCTGTCCTTGGCGATGAAACGCGCATTTTGCTCAAACTTGCCGCGAGTTCGACTCGAATTCGATGAGAATTGTAGAAATCAGCATTTGACTAAAATTTTAGCGAACTCGAGCCGAGCCCAAGACCGCAGCGTCGAATACAAATTCCGCATGGTTACCGCGCCGGTAAGGTTTGGGATTTTTAACGGCGCGTTGAGGGTGCGCAGCAACCGAAATTTCACCATGAGAGCCAAATAGCGGCGATGGCTACGCCGCTTCGCCAGCGCGCAATGCTCCGGACGCGTCGCCTTAGCTTTCGCTTAAGCGGCCGCCCCCTAAGGTCGCGGCTCGAACAAGGGGCGCGTCTGCAAAGGGCGTGTGACAGGGACGGTGAGCATTCTCACTCCACTGTGGCAGTATGTTGATGCCTTGGTGTATCCGGCCGCCCGGCAGGACGCGCTGACGGCGGCGCGTCACCGCGCCTTCATCGCGCCGCGCCTGGTCTTCAGCTTCGTCGCGCTTGCGGCTTTCCCCGTCTTCATCGCGCTGCGCGGCGTCCCGAGCGCCCTGGAACTCGGCGTTTTCGCCTGGCTGGTGGCGCCGATCCTGGTTGCCTACTTCCTCTCGCGCACGGGCCGCTATGAGGCCGCCCATGTGCTGTCGTCGTTGGCGCTGACCGGTCTGGTGACGGCGGTGGCCATCTATAATGGCGGCATTCTCTCCTTCGCCGCGATCTGGCTCGTAGTTGTGCCGCTCGAGGCGTCGCTGTCGGCGTCGCGCCGCGTTGTCGCTCTCGCATCGATCTTTGCGCTGGCCGCCGCCGGCCTGATGTTGCTCGCTGGCGCCTACGACCTTATCCCGCCGGCTGCTTCATCGAACGGCGCGCTCGCCGCGCTCGGTGTGGTCTCGGCCGCGCTCTATGCTACCGGTCTGGCCCTCGGCGCCGAGCAACTGGCGCGCACCAGCGTCTGGCTTCGCTATGCCGAAGAAGACCGCTACCGCCTGCTGGCGCGCAACATGACCGACGTCATCACCCGCCACGACAGGAGCGGCGCGGTGCTGTTCATCTCGCCGGCCGCTGAGACGCTTTTCGCTACTGCGCCCGGCGCTTTGAGCGGGCACGGCTTGTTCGACCATGTCCATGTCGCCGATCGCCCGGCCTTCCTGACGGCGCTGGCGGATGCGTCGGCGCATGGTGAAGACCGTTCGGTTGAGTTCCGTATTCGCCGCGGCGGCGACGGTATCGAGGCCAGTCGCTTCGTTTGGGTCGAAATGCGCTGCCGCCCGCTCGACGATGACACCGGAGCGCCAGCCGGCGAACGCGAAGTCGTCGCCGTGATGCGCGACATTAGCGAGCGCAAGGTGCACGAGCAGGCCATGGAGATTGCCCGGGCCGAGCAGGAGCGCGCGAACCTCTCCAAGAGCCGATTCCTGGCCACGATGAGCCACGAGCTGCGCACCCCGCTTAACGCGATCATCGGCTTCTCCGAGATGCTGACCAAGCAGGATCTGGTCGTACAGCCGGAACGGCGGCTCGAATATGCGCGGCTGATCAACGAGTCGGGTCATCATCTGCTGTCGGTCGTCAATGGCATCCTCGATATGTCGAAGATGGAGACCGGCAATTTCGAAATCACGCCGGAGCCTTTCGCACCGGCGCCGGTCGTGACCGGCTGTTGCGATCTGCTGGCGCTCAAGGCCCGCGATTCCGGTGTCGAAATCAGAGCGAAACTGCCTGGCGATCTGCCGGAAATCGTCGGCGACCGCCGCGCCTTCAATCAGATCCTCATCAATCTCATGTCGAACGCCATCAAGTTCACGCCGCGCGGTGGTAGCGTCACTGTCAGCGCTCATCGCGACGGCGGCAGCATCGCGGTGTCGGTCGAGGACACCGGCGTCGGGATCGGCGAAGCGGACCTGCCGCGGCTTGGCGAAGCTTTCTTCCAGGCGCGCGGCACCTATGACCGCCGCCACGACGGCACCGGCCTCGGCCTGTCGATCGTGAAAGGTCTGGTCAAACTGCATGGCGGCGACATAGACATTCGCAGCCGTCTCGGCGAAGGCACACGCGTGACCGTGCGCCTGCCGATCGATTGCGAAGGACATAAAGCGCCGGCCGATCCTATCCGGCTGGTCACGGAGCGGGCCGGCGATCTCGCCGCGGTCGCCAAAGTACTGGTGAAGAAAAGTGCCTAAGCGGAAAAGCCGGGCGGCAGCGGCCGCCGTCATCGAACAACCGTCGTCCAGCGGCATCGGGCGCCTGATCATGTCGCACCCGCGCGAGTTCGTCGGCGTGCTGCTTGGAGGCACGGCGACCGTCATCATCTTCGCCAACGCGTTGGTCATGCAGAAAGGTCCGCATCCCGCCCCGTTCTTCGCCGCGCGCCCGGCGGTCGTCGCTACGCCAACGCCATCGCCAGCACCAGCACCGGTCGTTGCCCAGCCGACCCGCGTGCCGCCGGTGCAGGCTTTGCCGCCAGTGGCTCAACAGCCCGCGGCGCCGGTGCTCAACCGCGTGCAGACCATCGCCGAGATACAGCGTGAACTGACGAGACGCGGCTTCTACGACGGCACCGCTGACGGCATCTGGGGCGCCAAGACCGATGCCGGCGCGCGCGACTTTGCGCAGTCGGCCGGCGTCAAGGTCGATCCCAATGCGCCGGAAGAGCTGCTCCGGGCCATGCAGACCTCGACCACCGCTGCGGCGCCATTGCCGCAACCGGCGCGCCGCGACCCGATCGCCGAACTGATCGCGCCGTCACCGCGCGTGCTGGCGGTGCAGCGGGCGCTGGCGGACTTCGGTTACGGCCAGATCAAGCCGACCGGAAATTTCGATGCCGCGACACGCGCCGCCATCGAGAAATTTGAACGCGACCGCAAGCTGCCGGTAACCGGGCAGATATCGGACCGCTTCGTGCGCGAACTGTCGGGAATGACCGGCCGGCCCATCGAATAAGGGTCGATCGTCCGCGCCCCGGCGTGCTACTCAGGCGCATGCGGCTGAAATCGAGCATCTGGGTCGCGGCTTACGTGCGCCGCTGCAATATCGAAGGCGCCTTTGCCGTCGTACGCAAACGCGGCGCGGAAGAGGCGGGCGCCATTTTCATCATCGTCAACCGCCTGGACGGCACCGCGACCCTTTACGGTCCGGCGCCGCAGACGGAATTTTCCGACGAGACGCCAGCAGACCGGGCTTTCGGCATTGTCGTGGGCCGTGACGGCCCAGCGCCGGAAGCGGATATCGACGCCCGGCTGCAGAAGGAAATGCGCTTCGATCCCGATCTCTGGATCGTCGAGAGCGAAGACCGCGCCGGACGGCACTTCCTTGACCGGATCGTCGCGTAGGCGCGGAATTCAGCGCGTAGCCTTGTGGGGCATAGCCGTCTCGCGAGGATCGGCGCGGCGGGTGTCGCGCACCGGCGGCCGGCGCACCGTGCGGGCATCGTCCTGATAGACCGGCTCGTAACGGCCCTTCTGAGGCGCTTGCGCGGCCGGAGCATCCTGACGCCACAGCCCGACCATATGGCAGGCGGAGGCCAATGAGATCTCGTCGTAGAGGACCGCAAGATCGAACACCCGCTCGACCGATTGGCCAATGGCGGGGTTGAGGAACAAAAGAACACGCTGGAGCACAGCGGCCTTGATGCCGAGCGCGCGCGCCATGATGACGATGGGCTCGCCGGAATCGTCGGCGGTAATACGGGCGGCAAGGTCGCGATTGATGCCGAGCGCATTTTCGACGACGCGGGCGAAGGCGGCGGGTTGCCGGTGCAGCGCGGCCTGTTCGAGGCGTGCGACTTGGTCGTCCGACAACGGTGCGATCAGCGCCGCCGGATTGGCGACAATATCGAGATTGGCGAGGATCAGCCGGCGGTCGGCCGGGGGCGCGTTGAAGAAGACGTCGGTCAGGTCCGCGGTGGCGATCGACGCTGCCGTTTTCTCGGCATGGTCGAAGTCGGACGTCTCTTCCGGCACCAGCGTTGCTTCGGGTGCGAATATGACCTCGGGCAAGGGCGTCGCTTCGGGCAAGGGCGTCACCTCGGGGATGGCCTGGCGCGGAGCCGGCATGTCGTCCAAAAGACCGAGCTTGGCGAGAATGGCGGGCGGTGCCGCCGCGTAATGCGACAGGCTGGCAGCAACCGCGGCGCGGGTAGTGTCGTCCACGGAGTCGATCAGGCCGAGCGCCAGCTCGACATATTGGGTGGTCTCGTCGGCCGTGTGCGCTGGTTTTTGCACATAAAGGTCGGTGAGGACGCGCAGCAGCGTCGGCCGCACATCGACGCCGTCACGGCAGGCAAGGTCGACAAGGCCGTCGATCGGCGAAATGCTGGGGGGCTTGATCATGATACTTAAGAAAACTCGGCGGCTACGCCGAACATTAGAGCGACCGCGTTAGCAGAGCGTTAACCTTGCAGCCCCTTTAATCGTAAGCACCGACCCGGCAGGTCCGTGGGTATCGAGTACAGTTTGGTGAGCGAGGTTGGAGTTCGACAGCACATTGATACCGTAGCGAGACGCCAAGCCGGGACGGAATAGGGGACTGCAATGGGCGAAGTCATCCGTTTTCCCGAAGACGCTGGTCACAGCCTGGGCTTTGGCCGGGGCCGTACCATCGATGCAAGCTCGGAACCTGCGACGGTCATCATTCTGCTGGTCATCCGGATCGAACGTGCGCCGGACGGGCTTGAGCCTGACCAGGGCAACAGTTCGGGCCGCCGCCGGCGCCGCCGGCTGGCTCGCTGAGCTGGTTCGCATTTTTCTCTTGAAGGGTCGCGATGCGCGCAATGCCACGGACGCTGCCGCTTGTCGTCGCGATTCTAATTGCCCCCGTGCTGACAGGCTGCGGCCTCAGCGCCGATTTTGACGAGATCAATCCCAGCCTCGTTCGCGACAACGTTCA
>Ga0182747_1000056_pt1 | contig 121563 bp, 112 predicted proteins | sample eDN3rd30CBELigBY_FD_128526 | JGI IMG/M metagenome (GOLD analysis project Ga0182747, IMG submission 128526) | Enriched backyard soil microbial communities from Emeryville, California, USA - eDNA 3rd pass 30_C BE-Lig BY (version 2) (version 2) | ecosystem: Environmental > Terrestrial > Soil >...
AGGGCATCTGCAGCCTGCGTCTTCCTCGCTGCAGATAAGGTCCGCTTGAAAAATAAAACGTCGTAATCGATTACATCGACGACAGGGGATTTCAAACGATAACGCTTAGCTGTAAGGAGCTTGCGCGACCCGCTTCCCCCTTGTGCATCTGCGGCGTCGCTCCTCTGAGGAGGCCGTTCCTCCCAAACTCGGGCTGCTGGCAACGGCAGCCCATTTCTTTGACGTGACGGAAGTGTGGTGATGGCGGGCAAGAATGTGATCCGACCAGACCTCGTTGAGGCTGTTCGCCAGAGGGTTAGCCTCTCACGAACCGAGGCTACGGACCTGGTCTCACAGGTTCTCGCAGAGATCTGCGATGCCCTTGCAGCAGGCGAGGCCGTGAAGCTGTCGGGGTTCGGCATCTTCCATGTGCGCGACAAAGCAGAGCGCGTGGGGCGGAACCCAAAGACAGGGGTTGAGGTGCCGATCGAGCCCCGCCGCTCCATCACGTTCAGCGCCTCGCCTGTTCTCAAGGCCTATGTGAACCGGGCATCCTCTCCGTCCCTGGGTGACCGGAAGGATCGTGAGCTTCGGAGAAGGCGGACCGCATGAAAACGGGATTGGGAGAGCAGAATTGCAGCGCCTCAAGGAGCGCTGTCGATGGCGGCTCAATCGCCTTGGCTGTTGCCGCCCTCCGCCAAATTCATCACGCCATCTCAGCCGACGTTCTTGAGAACCTCTACAGGAGCGTCATTGGCGAATGGATCGTAGGAGCCTCAGGCGGCGCCATCCTGTTCGCAATCATCACAGCTCCCAGAAATCGGCTCAACTGGAGGCAGTAGACTGCCATGGCGAGAAAGAGCGAACGCCGCTGGCATCGTCGGCAGCCGTTGGATCGCAGTGCCGAGATTGTACTCCCAAACCAATCTCCAACTCTGGCCTGCACTGTCGAAGATATCTCCGCCGGCGGCGTGTGTATCAGGTTCACAAGCGCTGTTGCTCTTCCACCGGAGTTCGTGCTGGAGATTCCCAGCCTCACCCTGCGTGTCGATGCTCGTGTGGTATGGAGCCGAGGTGAGCATTACGGCGTTCGATTCCTCTGGCCGCAGCAGATGAGTCACCACGCAACGGGTGCCAGACCTGATCGATCTTGGGGATCCTTAGTGCGGGCGGGTTCGTCGCTTGGGGAACAGGTGAACGAAACCCGCTCGGGCTGAGCAATCGAATAGAGTTTTCTTTGGAGGCTCGATCCGCAACTGAGCCGATGTCACGTGTAGCAACAGGGAGTAACCGGCTTGTTGCGCGAGTTGCGGCTATCGCACTAACGCCACTTGCGGGCTTCCCATGCGTCTGGACCCGGCTGCCGTGGACGAGAGCGCCAATGTCCTTGCCGGTACGGCCGAGGCCAAGCCAATCAGGCACTCCGCTTCAGTCCAAGAGCGAGGACGGATCCAAGAACATCACGGATAAGCCTTAGATTACTGGACAACCGACAAGATCGTTCGTCCACGCTCGAGCGATCCCGATGCCATAGCCAACTGGGCTCGGAACAGCGCCGCGACAAGATCCGACTGTGCAATGATGCCAACGAGCCGGTCTTCGTCATTCACAATCGGAATTTGCTCCAACCCAGCGTCGGCCATCAGCGGCACGAGCTGGGCGACAGCCACATCTTGTCGGAGCGTTTGAACGGGGCCCGTCATGACCCGCCCCACTGAACCTGTTTGCCCGCGTTCGAGCCGGATCACCCGACGTGCCATTTGACGGATACCGATCCGAAGGCCTCTCTGTGCATCCCAATCACCGTGCTTGATGAGGTCGGCTTGGGTGATCATCCCAAGGACGTGGTGATTGTCCGATACAACTGGTAGGGCTTTGATACCGTGCTGACGCAGAAGCCCCCAAGCCACACGCAGCGGAGTATCGGCTGTGACGGATATGATGTCGCGGGACATGATATCTGCGCACACAACTCGTCCAAACCGGCGATGATACGCCTGCAGCTCGACCTTCCTGAACAGGGCCTCCAGGCTGTCGCGGCTCACGTCAACAACTTCATCGTGTTCGCGTAGGATGGCATCCAAGTCATCACTCCTGAACCCGATCCGCTGCAAGGGTGCAGGGTCCGTCGTCTTGTGACGATTGGACGAGACGGGCTTTGTCAGATGCGGATACCGTCGGCCGGTCAAGTTGTTAAACAGAACTCCCGTCACCAGCAGGATCAATGATCCGAGCGCGACGGGCCAGATAACAAACCCGTACCCGGCCGCCTTGATAGCCGGTCCGCCAAGAACAGCCATCAGAGCCAGAGCTCCGCCTGGAGGGTGCAGGCACCGGAGAAAGAACATCGCTGCCACCGAGACAGTCCCAGCGAACGTGGCCGCGATGAGCGGCTCGCCAAGCCACTTGGCACATGTTACCCCGATGGCTGCCGACACCACGTTCCCGCCGAGAATGGACCCTGGTTGCGCCAACGGACTCGCCGGCAGAGTAAACAGAATGATGGCGGAAGCGCCCAAAGGCGCAGTCAGGAGAGGCAGGTCCCCGGACGAGTCGAGAAAGCCTGCTCCGATGAATCCGACCGTCAGAATGCCCGTTAGTATGCCAGCACAAACGCGAAGCTGCTCAAGACGGCTGATATGGGTCAGGTCCGGAACAAGGCGTCTTACCCAAGATAGAGACTGAAGCACTTTGCTCATAGGCAACGATCGCACTGGAAAGGGTATGGCTGGAGATGAGGCGTGCATAGCCGGAACCAGACGTATTTGACAGTCGCCAATCTGTAAGAAAGGCCGTTATGTTTCTCTAAGACTATCGAAAGCAGTCTACCGGTCGACAAGATGGAGGGCTGCAGAGCACTCCCCTGATCCTTTGGGCTGCGCCTCGGCCCGCGGTTGAGGCAGCTCTCATTGGCACGAGCGCGACGACGGCGGGCAAGAACGTCACTTGGATGGAGTTTGAAAAGGCCGTTCATCAGAAACTCAGCGACCCGCGAGCAGACTCAGCCGCGTTGACCAACAGGTCCTTGAGACGATTGGCGCGACCCTTGCAGCGGGCGAGACCGTGAGGATGTTGAGGTTCGGCACGTTCAGCGCGAGCAGTATGGGTGAGCGGATAGCCGCAATTCTCAGACGGAAAGATATTGGACTTTCCGCTGCTGGTCCTGAAAAGGCCAGACGCCTGAGCAATGACCTCAGGCGGAAAGCGGTAGCGTTTGTAGCTGACAATTCGATCATCCAACTCGTGTAAGACGACGCAGTCCAACGCCCGAGCTCATGTGAGGACCCAGTCGAGTATGCTTTGCGGCGCGATCCTGGCTAGGGTTATGAATACGTGAAATTTTGAACTCTGCGACTGCATAAGGAGAGCGCGCTTATCCTACGATTTGCGTCTCCAGCAGAATAAGTTTCCAAAGTTTGTTCGGTGCGGCGAAAGTGCTGTGAGAGATCACGGTTGGGCTTATAGTGTCCAAAGTGTAGTGCTCCCTGACTTTCAAAGAACATGGTACGCGAACCCTCACGCTCCTCTCGCAAGTTTGCTCTGGGCATCGTTCTTTTCTGGCTCGTTGTAGGGCTGGCCACAGCCGGCAGGATCGCCTACTACGATCAGATTTCGGCACACGCGACGTCCACACCGCGATAGAGAGGAAGCTTTAATCCTTCCTCATCGTCCAGCAGAGCGGACACGGCTCATCCTGTCGTTGGCGCAAGCTGCCGTTCCGCACAGTGAGGATTGATGACCCTGCTCGCATGAAGCGGGACTTCGCTTCTTGCACTGACGGACGCTCCGATCGCGATAATCAAGGGCCCGTCTTCAGGCAGAGAAACGCCGCGAGCAACATCCATGAGAGTAGTCTCCACGCTCTCTTGATTGTCCCTCGAAACATTGCTGATTGCCACAATGGGCGTGCCGGGAGGCAGGCCATGTTCAATCAGGCGCGTCGCCAATTTGGATGCCGTGCGCCGGCCCATATAGACCACCGTTGTCGCTTGCGGGTCGGCCAAGGCGCCAATGTTCAAACTCTCAGGAAGATTGCCGTGCCGGTCATGAGCGGTGATGAACTGGACTCTCTGGGCATGATCGCGATGGGTCAGTGAGCTATTGAGCGAGGCAGCCGCCGCACTTGCTGTCGTGATTCCTGGGACAATGCGGACCGGCACACCGGCGTCGCGGCACGCTGCGACCTCCTCGCCCGTGCGTCCGAAGATGGCGGGGTCACCTCCTTTGAGGCGAACGACACGTTCACCTGTAAGTGCCAGATCGACAATCAGCGCATTGATGTCTTCCTGGCGGCATGATGCGCCATGGCCTTCCTTGCCGACATGGATCCGGCGCGCTTCCCGTCGGGCCAGTTCAAGAATACCGGAGGTAACGAGACGATCGTAAACAATCACATCAGCCGCCTGGAGCTCGCGCATGGCTTTCAGCGTTAGAAGTTCAGGATCTCCCGGACCCGCGCCGACGATAATAACCTCGCCGGGCGTTCGCCTCTCCAGAGCTTCGCCATGGGTCTGATGTGCAAGATCGCCTAGGGTGCCGTCCAGCTCACGCTCGTCGGTTCCGCTCGTGAATACGACGTCCACGAAGCGTTCCCAGAACCGGCGCCGCCCTTGCTTTGTCGGCACGATTTCGCGCAGTCGGCCGCGGAAGTCTTTTGCGGCCTGCGCCCACGGACCGAGCGAGAAAGGCAGGACGGCCTCGATCCGCCGGCGGATCGCCTGACCCAGGATGGGAGCGGCTCCATCGGTCGATATGGACACGATGACCGGAGCCCGATTGACGATGGTCCCGAACTGGAAATCGCAGAAGGCAGGCTGATCGACGATGTTGACAAGGGCCCCATGCCGACGGGCCGTGTTAGCAAAGAGTTGAGCCTCCTGCTGATTCCCGATATCGGCCACCGCGACCGAGACTCCTTGGAGGTCGGCATCTCGCCACCGCCGCCGGGTCAGAGTGAGCCGCTCCGGGTCGCTTCGGACGAGGGCGAGCAACTCGGGCAACGGGCCCTCTGCAAGGATCCGAACCGTGCCGCCGGCGGCGGCGAGAAGCTCCGCTTTCCAGGCGATCCCATCCGATCCGCCCACCACAAGAATGGTCTTTCCTGCGAGATCAAAGAAGATAGGCAGCTTCGGCAGCGCGTTCAGTCGGGCAGGGCGTCGATCTTCAGGACGAAGGGGCGTGGTCATTCCGCCGCCTTCGCGATGGGGCCGGTATTCGCGTGGAAATCGCGCCCGTTCGTCGTCGCTGCGACAACGCCCGAGCGGATGAGGAAGTCGCTGAACCGCTCGCTGGGCTCGCGTCCCTGGGCGTAGGCCGCAAACAACGAATCCAGTGCCGCAACGATCTCCTCATGCTGCAGGTCGGCGGCATAGAGCTTCGACAGGCGCGAGCCATCAAAGGCGCCACCGAGATAGAGGTTGTAGCGGCCAGGACCTTTGCCGACGAGGCCGATCTCAGCAATGTAAGGACGGGCACAGCCATTCGGGCACCCGGTCATGCGGATCGTGATCTCATCTTCCTCCAGACCACGGAGGTTGAGGCGCTCTTCCAGCGCCGTCACGAGAGAGGGCAGGTATCGTTCGCTTTCGGCGAGCGCCAAGCCGCAAGTCGGCAGAGCAACGCACGCCATCGCATTGCGGCGCAGGGCCGTGGCATGGCTTGTCAATCCGTGCTCCGCAACCAGCGCGTCGATGGCCGCACGGTTTTCCGGCCTGACATTGGCGATGATGACGTTCTGGTTTGCCGTCAGGCGGAACTCCCCGTCATGCACCTCTGCAATGCGGCGAAGTCCCGTCATGAGCGAAGGACCACCCGGAATGTCGCGCACACGGCCGTTTTCGATGAACAGGGTCAGGTGATAGCGTCCGTCTTCGCCCTCGACCCAGCCGTATCGGTCGCCGTTCGAGTCGAAGCTGAATGGACGCGGATCGCCCAAAGGCTTGCCGATGCGCCGCTCGACCTCCGTGCGAAAGGCGGCGAGGCCGCGGTCCTCAATCGTGTATTTCAGGCGGGCATGCTTGCGGCTCCTACGGTCGCCCCAGTCACGCTGGACGGTGACCACCGCCTCGGCGACGGCAAGCGCGTCCTCGGGCTGACAGAAGCCCATGACATCGGCGGTGCGCGGATACGTATCCTCTTCGCCATGAGTCATGCCCATGCCGCCGCCGACCGTCATGTTCCAGCCTTCGATATCGCCGTTGTTATCCAAGATCGCGACGAACCCGAGGTCTTGAGCAAAGATGTCGACCTCGTTCGATGGCGGAACTGCTACGACCGTCTTGAACTTGCGCGGCAAATAGGTGCGGCCATAGACAGGCTCAGTCACCTCTTCCTCACCACCGGCAATCCTTTCGCCGTCGAGCCAGATCTCCCGATAGGCAGGTGTCCGCGGCAGGAGATGGTCCGAAATCGACTTGGCCAGCTCATAGGCTGCCCGATGCGCTCTTGATTGGTCCGGGTTGGTGGAGGCCAGAACATTGCGATTGACGTCACCACAAGCTGCAAGGGTGTCCAGAAGTGCCGTATCGATAGCCTTCATCGTCGCTTTCAGGTTCGATTTGATGACGCCGTGAAACTGGAACGTCTGCCGCGTCGTCAAACGGAGTGTTCCGTTGGCGTAATCCTGAGCGATCCGGTCGATCTGAAGCCATTGGGACGGCGTGCAGACACCACCCGGAATGCGCAGGCGGAGCATGAAGGAATAGGCTTTTTCAAGTTTCTTCTTGGTGCGCTCCGCCCGCAGGTCCCGATCGTCCTGCAGATACATGCCATGGAACTTGACGAGTTGCTGATCGTCCTCGCTGACGGCGCCGGTCACGGCGTCGGTGAGACCTTCCGCAAGCGTGCCACGCAGATAGCCGCTCGCCTCTTTGATACGCTCGTTGCGCGAAAGCTCTTTCGACATATCCTGCTTCTCAATAAACGTCTTGATGATAGCGGCGGCCGCGCTCAAGCTCTGCCACGGCGAGTTCTGCGGCTTCGGCGGAGAGCGCCTTCACGTCCGTATAAGCCGCGACGATTGCAGCACGGACGTCCTTCGCCATGGCTTTGGCATCGCCGCAGACATAGAGCTGCGCGCCATTCTCGAGCCATTCGACGAGGTCGTGGCGCTGTTCCCACAGCCGGTGCTGGACATAGACCTTGCTGGGCGTATCGCGGGAGAACGCGAGATCGATCCGTGTCAGCGAGCCGTCCTTCAGGGCATCCTGCCATTCGAGCTGGTACAGGAAGTCGTGGGTGTATTGGCGGTCGCCGAAGAACAGCCAGGATTTGCCGCTGGCTCCGATAGCTCGCCGCTCCTGCACGAAGGCACGGAAGGGGGCAACGCCGGTTCCGGGACCGACCATGATGATATCGGTCGATGGTTCCGGCAGTCGGAAGTGCTTGTTGGGCTTCAGCCGGACGCGGGCTGTCGCGCCGGACTTGAGGTGGTCGGCGACGAAGGTCGAGGCCACGCCGCCGCGCTGGCGTCCATGGGTTTCATAGCGAACGGCTGCGACCAGCAGGTGCGCTTCATCGCCGACTTCCTTGCGCGAGGAGGCAATGGAATAAGCACGGGGCGGTAATGGACGTGTGAGAGCCGTGAGTTGCTCGACTGTCAGGGTTGCAGGAAAGGCTTCCACCAGGTCGATCAGCTGGCGTCCCTCGATCCACGCACGGGCGCTCTCGTCATCAATGAGCTTGCGCACCTCCGCATGACCGGTTTCGGCGGCGAAGGTTTCGAGCGTCTTGATGGAGAGGGTCGTGATGTCCCGCTCGGTCGTCAATGCCGCGCGCAGGGCCTCGTCCGTGTGAAGCCCTGTTGCCGCGAGAACGGCCTCGACGAGAGCCGGGTCGTTCTCGGGGAAGAGTTCGAGGGAGTCGCCAGGCTCGTAAGATGGAGCCGTATCATCAAAGCCAAGGGCCAGATGGATGGTTTCCTTGTCGGAGCGGGAGGAGTTCAGGTTGACATGCTCGAGCACTTCGGCAGTCAGCGGCTCGCGGCTGACCTCAGTGGTGCCGCGGGCGCTGAAATCGACGGAGACCACGTTGCCGGAGGGTTCCTGAGCCGGTGCAAATGCTTCGAGTGTGCTCTTGATCCAAGCCGCGGCGGGAGCCTCGAAATCGAGGTCGCAATCGATCCTGTCGACGGCCCGCACGGCACCAAGCTCGGCAAGGCGTGCGTCAATGGCCTTGCCGACAGCGCAGAACTCCGCATAGGCGGTGTCGCCCAAGGCCAGCACCGCGTAGGTGGTTCCCTCAAGACGCGGCGCTGATGCTCCCATCAGATCCACATAAGTTCGGCTGGCCCGGGAGGGCGGCTCGCCTTCGCCCCATGTGGCGGCGATCACCACCAGACGGCCCTGCTTCGGCAGATCGGCAATATCGAGATCAGCGAAATCAACGATCTTCGGCTTGAAGCCACCCTTCCGGGCAAGCTTCGCGACATCCTGCGCCAACCGCTCCGCATTCCCTGACTCGCTGGCGAACAGGATCGTAAGCGGCTCTGCCGAGCGCGCCGGCGCATCGACACGGGGGAGCGGCGCCTGACCGGCGTCGATCCCGGCAAGAAAACCGGCGAGCCATGCGCGCTGGATCGGTGAGGCTGCGCCCAGGACACGATCGAGACTGATCCGGTCGTCGTCTCCGAAGGGTGCTGTGTGAGGGAGGAGGGCAAATGCTGACATTGGGACAGTCTCGGTGAGCCTCTCTGGCAAGTCAATGAAATGTTCTTTTTAAAGAACGCCAACTGATAGAAACTTCTTTTCTCCGGCGCCGAAAATGGGAAAAAAGAATTCTGCGAGCCTGATATTATGGGAATTTATACCAAAACTCCGATTGTTCTTAAGTCGTTGTATCAATCGGCAGGGCGGTGGTGGACTTCACCCGCTCAACGCTGAAGCGCGAGCTGACGTTCTTGAGGGGGACAATCCCAATCAAGCGCTTGTAAAACGCATCATAGGCCTTCACGTCGGGCACGACGACTTGGAGCAGGTAGTCCACGTCCCCGGCCATGCGATGGAACTCGACCACCTCATTCATGGTCGAGATCGCGTTGATGAAGCAGTCGATCGAGTCTTGGCTATGGTCGCCGGCTTCGATGCAGACGAAGACTGTTAAGCCCAGCCCAAGCTTCTCAGGGTCAAGAAGCGCGACCCGCCGCTGAATCACCCCCTCGGCTTCAAGGCGTTGAATCCGTTTCCAGCATGGTGTTTGAGACAAACCGACCCGTTGGCCGATGTCTGCAACAACCAGCGTGCCATCTTGCTGAAGAAGATCCAAAATTTTTCGGTCGATACGGTCCATCTCTGCATCCCGTCTTTTGCCGAATATTAGTTCCGTCGCTTTGGTCTTTGAGGGAAAAATATTCTCTTCTTGCGACGTCTTGATCCTCCGGCCGGTCTGTCGCCTTCCTGGCTCGGAACAACCTCACCTTGACATCGTTCGTTATTAAGAACAAGTTCGATTTTGCGTGTTGGAGGTTTTCACAATGGATTTGGGATCAGGAGGCGGAGGGGCGGACGCTTTGGCCCGTGCCATGAAGGATGCAAGCCTTCCGGAAAGGCTTGCTCTCGCCTCGCGTTCGATCGCAGGTCGACTGGTCTTTACGACGAGCTTCGGCCTCGAGGATCAGGCGATCACCCATGCGATCTTCCGGGCCGGCCTCGACATTCACATTGAACTTGCGACCCTCGATACCGGTCGGCTCTTTCCCGAAACCTACGATCTGTGGGCGCAGACGGAGGAGCATTACGGGCGCCGGATCCATGCCGTCAGTCCGGACCGCTCCGGTCTGGAGGCTTTGGTTGCTCGTCAAGGCATCAACGGTTTCCGTCATTCGGTCGAGGCTCGAAAGGCCTGTTGCGACATCAGGAAGGTGGAGCCGCTCGGGCGGGCGCTCGCGGGAGCGGCAGGCTGGATCACGGGCCTGCGTGCCGAGCAATCGGCTTTCCGGGCCGCCGTGCCGCTCGCCGTCTCTGACGAGGGATATGGGCTGATCAAGGTCAACCCTCTCGCGGATTGGAGCCGCCAGGACCTCGCCCGGTATGTCACCGACAACGCCATTCCCTATAACCCGCTGCACGATCGGGGTTACCCGTCCATCGGTTGCGCTCCCTGCACCCGGGCAGTCCGTCTCGGTGAACCCGAGCGCGCGGGCCGCTGGTGGTGGGAGCAGGAAGCTAAGAAAGAATGCGGTCTGCACCTTGTGCCGACCCAAAAAATTCAGGAGCAGTCCGATGATCAGCGGGCGTGAGGGAACTGTGCGTCACGCGGACCAGATTCATTCCCAAAGGCACATCCCCGACAGCAAGCTGCTCCGGTCCGAGTTGACTCATCTTGATCGGCTCGAAGCCGAGAGCATCTACATCATGCGCGAGGCGGTTGCCGAAAGCGATAATCCGGTCATGCTGTATTCGATCGGCAAGGACTCGTCGGTCCTGCTGCACCTTGCGTTGAAGGCCTTCTATCCGGCGAAGCCCCCGTTTCCTCTTCTGCACGTGGACACGACCTGGAAGTTTCGCGAGATGATCGCGTTCCGGGATCGTCGGACAAAGGAGTTGGGCCTTGACCTGCTGGTGCACACCAATCCGGATGGACTGGCCCGCAACATCGGTCCGATCAGCCACGGCTCCGAGGTGCACACGGATGTCATGAAGACCCAGGCGCTCAAGCAGGCGCTCGAACGCTATGGCTTCGATGCCGCCTTCGGCGGCGCGCGCCGCGACGAGGAGAAGTCGCGTGCAAAGGAGCGCGTGTTTTCGCTGCGCAACGCGCATCACCGCTGGGATCCCAAGCGCCAGCGCCCGGAGCCCTGGCAGCTCTATAACGGGCGCAAGCGCCGGGGTGAGAGCCTACGCATCTTTCCGCTCTCGAACTGGACCGAGCTCGACATCTGGCTCTACATCCACCGCGAGAACATCCCGATCGTTCCGCTCTACTTTGCGGCAGAGCGACCTGTCGTGGAGCGGGACGGCATGCTGATCCTCGTCGATGACGAGAGGCTGCCGCTCCATCCCGGTGAGCAGCCGCAGCTGCGATCCGTCCGGTTCAGGACGCTCGGCTGCTATCCCCTAACCGGGGCTGTCGAAAGCACGGCATCCACGCTTCCTGACATCATTCGCGAAACGCTCGAGGCGCGCACATCCGAACGACACGGGCGCGCCATCGACAAGGACACGGCAGCATCCATGGAGCGCAAGAAGCAAGAGGGTTATTTCTGATGACGGTTCATCCCGCACCTGAGAGTTTCCTGCTGGAGGATTATCTCGCGGCCCATGAGCGCAAGAGCCTGTTGCGCTTCATCACCTGCGGTTCCGTCGACGACGGCAAATCCACCCTGATCGGCCGCTTGTTGTACGAATCCAAGCGCCTGTTCGACGATCAGCTCGCCGCTCTTGAACGCGACTCCCGCAAGCACGGGACTCAAGGAGGAGAGATCGACTTCTCGCTCCTGGTCGATGGGCTTGCGAGCGAACGCGAGCAGGGAATTACGATCGACGTCGCCTATCGCTTCTTCTCGACCGACAGGCGGACCTTCATTGTCGCCGATACACCCGGCCACGAACAATATACGAGGAACATGGCGACCGGTGCCTCGACCGCGGATGTGGCCATCCTTCTCATCGATGCACGCAAGGGGATCACGCGGCAGACCCGCCGACATGCCCTTCTCGTGTCCATGCTCGGGATCCGTCACATTGCCCTCGCCATCAACAAGATGGATCTCGTGAACTGGTCCGAGGAGAAGTTCCGGCAGATCGTGGCGGAGTTCGAGGCCTTTTCCGGCGATCTAGGATTCGAGCAAGTCACCCCCATTCCATTGTCCGCCCTGCATGGCGACAACGTCGTTGCGCCGTCCTCCCAGGCGCCTTGGTACCGAGGGCCGACGCTGCTCTCGTATCTGGAAACGGTCGAGATCGAGCAGGTTGCGAAGGAAGAGCCGTTCCGCATGCCGGTGCAGTGGGTCAACCGGCCCAGCCCGGATTTTCGCGGCTTTTCCGGCCTTGTCGCGAGCGGCAGCATCAGGCCGGGAGACCGGGTGCGGATCCTGCCCTCAGGCGTAGAGACGTCCGTCACGCGGATCGTCACGATGGACCGGGATCTGGACGAGGCGGTTGCCGGACAATCGGTCACCATCACTTTGTCCGACGAGGTGGATATCTCCCGCGGAGACATCATCGCCTCCGTAGAGCGGCGGCCCCAGGTTTCCGACAGGATCGACGCTCGCTTGTTCTGGATGGCAACCGAACACTTGAAAGAAGGCGACCAGTTTCTCCTGAAGCTTGGTGCTGCGACCGTGCCCGCGCGGGTTGTCGCGGTGCGCCAGAGAATTGATCTTTCCTCGCTCGCATCGGTTCCCGTTTCTTCCCTTGCGGCGAACGACGTCGGCCATGTTGGTCTCGTCCTGGATCAGCCCATCGCCTTCGATCCTTATCGGCAAAGCCGCCGCACGGGCGGGTTCATTCTCATCGACCGCGAGAGCTTCGACACAGTTGCCATCGGTCTTGTGGATGGCGCGGGAAGCCGCCGGGATGCCGGCCCTCAACCCACCCGGAACGATGGCCAGGTGACGTGGCTGAAATCGATCCGCGAACAGAAACGGCGGAGTGTGCTCAAGGCCATGTCATGGCGGGTCATCGGCTCTGTTGCTACCGTCGCCGCAGCCTATGTGCTCACTCAGGACACTCGTCTTGCTGCAGCCATCGGGGCGACCGAAGTGGTGACCAAGCTCGTGCTTTACTATGGCCATGAGCGACTCTGGGCCCGCATCAGGTATGGGCTGTCTGTCGCCACGAAACAGCACGGCACGGATCCCCAGAGTTCAGGGGCCAGCTAAACCATCTTCCCTCATCCAAGCAGTCATTATTGATATTTCGGGCTCCTGCGCGACTCGTGCAGGCGGCCGAAGCCATTTAAAGGAAAAGTCATGAGCGAGCGTTCAAGTCGGGACCGACGCCTGCATGCGGATACCCGTCTTGTCCACGAAGGCACGCTGAGATCGGAATTCGGCGAGACCTCAGAAGCGCTGTTTCTGACCCAGGGCCACGTTTATGCCAGCGCGGAGGAGTGCGAGGCCCGCTTCAAGGGAGAGAGCCCCGGTTTCCTCTATGCTCGCTTCTCGAACCCGACCGTCGCGATGTTCGAGCAGCGCATCGCATCCTTCGAGGGCGCGGAGGCCGCGCGGGCGACGGCGACCGGCATGGCCGCGGTGACGGCGGCCCTCATGGGCCTGCTGCAGGCTGGCGATCACATCGTTGCCGCCCGAGCTCTCTTCGGCTCCTGCCGCTATGTCGTCGCGGAGCTCCTGCCGAGGTTCGGTGTTGCATCCACGCTTGTCGATGGAACGAACCTCGACGCCTGGCGCGAAGCCGTGCGGCCGGAGACGACGGTGTTCTTCCTGGAAAGTCCGGCCAATCCCACGCTGGAGGTGATCGACATCGCAGCCGTCGCGCAGATTGCGCGCGAGGTGGGCGCAAAGCTCGTCGTGGACAACGTGTTCTCGTCGCCGCTCTGGCAGAAGCCACTGGAGCTTGGAGCCGATTGCGTCGTGTACTCGGCGACGAAGCACATCGACGGACAGGGGCGCTGCCTTGGCGGGGTCATCCTTGGGTCCGAGGAGTTCATTCAGACCCACATCCATACACTGCTGCGCCAGACCGGCCCATCGATGTCGCCATTCAATGCCTGGGTGCTGCTGAAGAGTTTGGAGACGCTTCCCCTGCGGGTCGAGCGCCAGACCCGGACGGCAGCCATCGTTGCCGATGCCCTCGCGGGACATTCGAAGATCAGGCGCCTGATCTATCCTGGCCGCGCCGATCACCCGCAGGCCGCCGTCATCGCTCGGCAGATGAAGGGAGGCTCGACGCTAATCGCGCTCGAGATCGGGGGAGGAAAAGCGGGGGCTTTTCGCTTCCTGAACGCCCTCGACCTTATTCGGATCTCCAACAATCTCGGCGATGCGAAGAGCCTCATCACCCATCCGGCCACGACGACGCACCAGCGCTTCACGCCGGAAGATCGCGCCGAAATGGGAGTCTCGGACGGTCTCGTCAGGCTCTCGGTGGGCCTCGAGCATCCCGGCGATCTGATTGACGATTTGATGCAGGCTCTCGAACGCGTTTGAGGTGGCACCCGTCTCAGCCCGCGTTCGTGGCGACGGGCCTGCCAGGATCCTGCGTCCACTCCGACATCGAGCCATCATAAAGCGTCACTCCAGGACGCCCGAGCACTTCCGAAAGAACGAACCAATTCGTGGAGGCGAGATGGCCGGTGTTGCAGTAGCTGATCACCGGCCCTGGCGGAACGTGCTTAAAGAGCTGCTCGAGTTCTGTAACGCGGCGCAGGCGTCCCGTTCCGGGCTGGATGGCGCCGCTGTGCTCCAGGTGGATGGCGCCCGGCAGGTGGCCGGCCCGCGCCACCTGCGGGCTCTTCTCCCGCCCGTCGAACTGAGCCTGCGAGCGGCCGTCGAGCAGCGTTGCGCCGGCGCTTGCGAGGACCTTCTCGACAGCGTCGACCACCGCTCGCAGGCTTCCTGTCAGCCGCACGGGATAAGGCTGGCCTGCTGCTGGGGCGGACAGCCCGGTCTCCTCCGGCCCGCCGGTTTCACGCCAGGCCCTGAAGCCGCCATCGAGAATCGATACCTGCTCGTGACCGGCGGTTTTCAACGTCCAATAGACCCGAGCGGCCGCACTGAAATCGGAAGCGGCGTCCCCCGCCGATACGATGACGACATGATGCTCGGGCCTAACCCCGATGCGGCTCAGCAGGGTGGACAAATGAGCGGCATCGGGCAGCAGGCCGCCGGCACCATCTTTGGCGAACCGCCAGCCGTTGGTGGCATAGTCGCTGTGAATGGCGCCAGGGATGTGCCCAGCCTCGAAGGCCGCTCGGCCGCTCTCCGCCGAGCGGATATCAACGATCAGAATCGAGGAATCGGCGAGATGGTCTGCAAGCCATTCGGTTGAAACGAGCGGTGAAACAGTCATGGCTCAGGTCCCGAACAATTACACAGTAAGACGAGGATCGACGGTCCAGGAATGCGTGATTTCTGCAACCTGACCCAGCATGATGGATGCGGAGCAATATTTTTCCTTGGACAGTTGGATGGCCCGCTCGACCTTCTCGGGCGAGAGTCCCTGGCCTGAGAGACGATACTTGAGATGGATCATTGTAAACACCTTCGGGTCCGTCGAAGCGCGCTCGGCTTCAACCTCGACCACACAATCGGCGACGGGCTCACGGCCACGTTTCAGGATGAGCACCACGTCGAAAGCCGTGCAACCGGCCAGACCCAGCAGCATAAGCTCCATGGGGCGGATGCCGACATTGCGGCCACCGTTCTCAGGCGCGCCGTCCAGCACGATGGCGTGCCCGCTCCCGGATTCGCCCGTAAACATCATGCCCTCGACCCAGGACACGCGCGCGTTCATGCTGGTCATTGCATTTCCTTGAATATGAGCATCGGGCAGCCCAGCCGGCAGCGCATTCTGACACCGTCCGCAATCAAGCCGACGGCGTCACTGTTTGGGGCGAGGGACTCTCGCTCCGCGCTTTGGGTGTGAAAAATCGGATCAGCTCGCCTTCGCGGGCTGGGGCACGATGCGCAGGTAAGGCTTCGGTGCTTTCCAGCCGCCGGGATAAAGGCTCTTCGCCTCCTCGTCCGAAACAGAGCCGGCGATGATGACGTCGTCGCCCTGCTTCCAGTTCGCAGGAGTGGCGACCCGATGCTGGGCCGTCAGCTGGAGGGAGTCGATGACCCGAAGCACTTCGTCGAAGTTACGACCGGTGGTCATGGGATAGACCAGGACGAGTTTGATCTTCTTGTCGGGACCGATGATGAAGACATTGCGAACGGTCTGGTTGTCGGCGGCGGTACGTCCCTCGGAGGTTTCGCCCGCATGGGCCGGGAGCATACCATAGAGCTTGGAGATCTTGAGGTCGGGATCGCCGATGATCGGATAGTTGACAGCTGCCCCTTGCGTCTCCTCGATATCGCGGGCCCAGGCTTCGTGCTTCTCGACAGGATCGACGGAAAAGCCGACGACCTTCACGCCGCGACGCTCGAACTCGGGCTTCAATCGCGCCACCTCTCCCAGTTCCGTCGTGCAGACGGGGGTGAAATTCTTTGGGTGAGAGAACAGCACCGCCCAGGAATCGCGGATCCATTCATGGAAGCGAATGGGGCCCTCGGTCGTTACCGTCTCAAAATCTGGAGCAATTTGGCCGATTTGAAGTGTCATGGCAGGGGATCTTTCTCCGTTACGCGTGGGTCGGTCTCTGCCTTTTGCAAAGCAGTGTGCAATCGCGTGCTCCGATCACGGGTGTTTCATCATTGCGCTGCCAGTCACAAGACGCATGTCGTAAATCCTCGTCTCGGCTTCAGCCATTCGCGCCGAACGAGATGGCTTCTGACGAAGTCGAACCGGGGGAGAAAATGCACCCGCTGGCAGGATTGAAGTTTCGGGCAGCAGGAACACCAAGTCAACAGAAATGTTCTTTTTATCGAACCTGTGGTGATGAATTAACTTGGTTGGGAAGGCCTCGATCTAGAGAAGAATATTCTAAACGGGAGACACTGCAGGCACATCTGAGCCGAGAGAAAGCCTTTGTGGTGATTACCCGGAACAAATAAAAATTAATCCTCCGCTGGAAAGCTCAATTTTGGAAAGAACATGCTACAGCAACACGGAGAAAGTAGAACTTTATTCTGCAAGCCTAGGCCTGATCACTGCAAAAGAACGAAGGGGAGGTGCAAAACAATGATGCGAATGATCACTGTCGTTTGACACTCGTTCTTTTTAGCGGATACATTTTGCCCTGTTCGGGAGCGGTTGGCAGTTTGCCGCCTGCTCCCATTTTGGTCGGGACCCAGGAGGGTAGGATGCAGAGCAATTCCCTAGAAGTCGCTCGAGCGAAAAAACATTCTCGGATGCGGTCCGTCCTGCCGGCCGTCGGTTTGATATTCGTGGGAGGCGCGGGCCTTCTGACCCTCTCCGGCACCGCATCAGCCGAGACACAGCTGCTGAACGTCTCCTACGATCCGACGCGTGAGCTTTACCGCGAGATCAATCAGGCTTTCGCCGATGACTGGAAGGCGCAGACCGGCGAGGTCGTCACCATTCGCACGTCTCACGGCGGTTCAGGGGCTCAGGCTCGTACCGTGATCGATGGAATCGATGCCGACGTCGTGACGCTGGGCATTCCGTCCGACATCGATGCGATTGCGAAGGCCACGAAGAAGATCCCGGCCGATTGGCGCAGCAGGCTGCCCAACAACGCGCTGCCCTACACCTCGACCGTCGTTTTTCTGGTCCGCAAGGGCAATCCGAAGGGGATCAAGGATTGGGACGATCTCGTGAAGCCGGGCATCCAGGTCATCACGCCGAATCCGAAGACCTCCGCAGGCGGCCGCTGGAACTTCCTGGCCGCCTGGGGCTATTCCCATACGAAGGGTGGCAATGCCGATAAAGCAAAAGAGTTCGTGACTGCGCTCTACAGGAACGTGCCCGTGCTCGACACTGGCGCGCGCGGATCAACCGTCACCTTTGCCCAGCGCGGTCTGGGAGATGTGCTGCCAGCGTGGGAGAACGAGGCGTTCCTCGTTCTTGACGAGTTCGGCCGCGACAAGTTCGAGATCGTTGTGCCGACCCTGTCGATCCTGGCGGAGCCGCCGGTCGCGCTCGTTGACGGCAATGTGGATGCCAGAGGCACACGCAAGGTCGCCGAAGCCTATCTCAAGTTCCTCTACTCCGGTAAGGCCCAGGCGATCTTCGCCAAGCACCATTATCGGCCGATCAAGGCCGAGGCGGCGAAGCCGGAGGATCGCGCGGCTCTGCCGAACCTGAAGCTGTTCACGATCGAATCCCTGCAGGGCAGCTGGGACGACATCCAGAAGAACAACTTCGATTCTGGCGGCCTCTTCGACCAGATCAGCAAGCGTTGATCCATGCGCTCTGCTTTTTCCTGGCGCTTCAAGGAATCGAGCGTGATGCCGGGTTTCGGTATCACGCTCGGCTATACCCTGCTGTATCTCGGCCTCCTCGTGCTGCTGCCGCTCGGTGCGCTGGTGACGAAAGCCTCGAGCATTGGCGTGACCGGGCTGATCGCCACGGCCTCTGAACCCCGTGTCGCAGCGGCCCTTTGGACGAGCTTCAGCCTCTCGCTCATCGCGGCCGCCGTCGCATCCCTGTTCGGGCTCCTGGTGGCCTGGGTCCTGACGCGGTACGATTTTCCCGGCCGCAAGATCGTCGACGCGATCGTCGATCTACCCTTCGCCCTGCCGACGGCGGTGGCCGGGATCGCGCTCGCCGCACTCTACGCGCCGAACGGATGGGTGGGGGAGCTCCTCGCGCCGCTTGGCCTCAAGGTGGCCTATACGCCGCTTGGAATCTTCGTCGCCCTGGTCTTCATCGGGCTGCCCTTCGCCGTTCGCACAGTCCAGCCCATGATCGTCGAGATCGAGCGCGAGCTGGAGGAGGCGTCCGCAACCCTCGGCGCCTCCCGGTGGCGGACGGTCTGGAGCGTTCTGCTGCCGCCGCTCCTTCCCGGCATCCTGACGGGGTTCGCGCTCGCTTTCGCCCGCGCCGTCGGGGAATACGGCTCGGTGATCTTCATCGCGGGCAACCTGCCGTACGTCTCGGAGATCGCTCCGCTGCTGATCGTGATCAAGCTGTCCGAATACGACTACACCGGCGCGACGGTAATCGCGACGATCATGCTGGCGATTTCATTTGCGGCCCTTCTGGCGATCAACCTAATCCAGGCCTGGAGCCGGAGGAGGTTCGGCCATGTCTGACGTGAGTTCTGCTCTCCTTCCGCCACTTCGGGCCAGAGGGCCGGTCATAACCGAGCGGCACTGGGTCCGCCGGCTGACCATTGCCGTTGCGCTCGTCTTTCTGTTCCTGTTCCTGATCCTGCCGCTGGTCGTCGTGTTCGTGGAAGCGTTCCGCCGTGGGCTGGGAGGCTATCTTGCCGCTCTTCAGGAGGCGGATGCGCAGGCGGCGATCAGGCTCACGCTGACGGTCGCGGCCATCGCGGTCCCACTGAACCTTGTCTTCGGTCTTATGGCCTCATGGGCCATCGCCAAATTCGCGTTCAGGGGTAAGAGCCTGCTGATCACCCTGATCGACTTGCCGTTTTCCGTCTCGCCAGTCGTCTCGGGCCTCATCTACCTGCTCCTCTTCGGGGCTCAGGGAGTGTGGGGATCCTCGTTCATGGCGCACGGCATCAAGATCGCCTTCGCGCTGCCAGGCATCGTGCTGGCGACGATCTTCGTGACCTTCCCCTTCGTGGCACGACAGCTCATTCCGCTCATGCAGGAGCAGGGCACGGCGGAGGAAGAGGCGGCCCTGACGCTGGGGGCGAGCGGGTGGCGAACCTTTCTCACCGTGACGCTGCCCAACATCAAATGGGGCCTGCTTTACGGCGTCCTGCTGTGCAACGCCCGCGCCATGGGCGAGTTCGGCGCGGTTTCCGTCATGTCGGGCCACATTCGCGGTCTGACCAACACCATCCCGCTTCATGTGGAGATTCTCTACAATGAGTACAACTTCGTTGCGGCATTTGCGGTCGCCTCACTCCTCGCCTGTCTCGCCCTCCTCACATTGGCGCTCAAGTCTTACCTCGAGTGGCGTCACGGAGCCGCTCTCGCCGGTGGCGCATCCCACTGAGCCGGGCCGGGCCGTCGACATCCGCGTCACAGGCGTGACGAAGGAGTTTGGAGGCGCGGCCGCCCTCCACAATATCGACTTGAAGGTGAGGCCCGGGGAACTCCTGGCGCTGCTCGGACCGTCCGGATCCGGAAAGACGACGCTTCTGCGCATCATTGCCGGACTAATGGAGGCTGATCGCGGGCAGGTGTTCTTCGGTGGTCTCGATGCCACCTGTCTGCCCGTGCAGAAGCGCCAGGTGGGCTTCGTCTTCCAGCACTACGCCCTGTTCAAGCACATGAGCGTCGCGGACAACATCGCCTATGGCCTGCAGGTGCGCGAGCGGGCGAACCGGCCGCCGAAAGCCGAAATCCGGCGCCGCACCGCGGAATTGCTCGATCTGGTCCAGCTCTCCGGCTACGAGAGCCGGTTCCCCGCCCAGCTCTCCGGCGGTCAGCGCCAGCGGGTTGCCCTGGCGCGGGCCCTTGCCGTCGAGCCGCGCGTCCTGCTGCTCGACGAGCCGTTCGGCGCTCTCGACGCCAAGGTGCGCAAGGACCTCCGCGCCTGGCTGCGCGACATCCACGAGCGCACGGGCAAGACGACGGTCTTCGTCACGCATGATCAGGACGAGGCCTTAGAACTGGCGGACCGGGTCGCGGTCCTCAATCAAGGGCATCTGGAACAGGTTGGAAGCCCCGAAGACGTGCTGGATCATCCCTCAACACCCTTCGTCATGACGTTTCTCGGACAGGCCGCCCGCTTCTCCGCCGATATCCGTGACGGACGGGTACTGGTCAATGGAAAGCCCGTACCTGTCGCCGTTCAGAGATCCACCATCGGACGGGCCAGTCTCTACTGCCGTCCCTGGAACCTGAAGCCGGCGGCGGTCGGCCAAGGCCATCACACTGGTACCGTCAGCGGGGTTCGGCGCCTCGGATCCCTGCGGCGGATCGAGGTCTCACAAGTCGATGGAACGAAGCTGGAGGTCGAGGTTCCCCTTCGGACAAGCCTGCGGCTTGGTGAGGAGATCGGCTTGGAAATTCTGGACGGTATGATCTTCCGGGAAGATTGAGAGGTCAAGATCAAGCCTCTGCTGGTATCCATCAACACGGGGCAGGATTTTCGCTGATGATACCTGGACGTGCCTCGCCGCCTCGGCCGGTGTGTCCAAGCCGATCCCGATGAGGCTGTCAGGCCCTTGGTGTCTCCCGGTCAAGATCTCCGGACCGATCTATGCTAGGAAGTTGAGGTGGTGGGGCCCGTAGCTCAATGGTTAGAGCCGGCCGCTCATAACGGTCTGGTTGGGGGTTCAAGTCCCTCCGGGCCCACCATATTACCGCCCATCCAAGCACAAGGCTGAGACGACCGACTGGTGTATGCCTCTTGAGAACTGAAACGTGCGATCACGACCATGACTGACCCGCATCCCCTTCAGCAAACTGACCTTGTGGAGCACAACGGCTATCAGATCCGCCTTAGCCCCAGTGGTCCGGAGTGGATGGCGTTCGTGGCCCTGCCCAAGCAGCGCCCGACCCTGATCTTGGCACCGGATCGTGAGGCTGCTCTTGCTAAGGCCTGTGAGTGGATCGAGGCGCAGCGTCGCTCTGGGAAGGACGCGCAATGACCTCCCGTCTGATCCAGCTCGTACCTGATGCCTATGATCTCCTTCTGAATGGCGAGGTGATGGGAATCATTGTGAGAAACGGGTCACGATAGCATTCTACGTGGACAGCGGAACTGCTCGACGATGGGCCACGGAGCAAGAGACCAGCTCCGTTCAAACAGATCGAACACGACAGCCCACCATGGGCAAGAACAATGGCGCACTCTGTGTCCTCTCGGGTACAGACATAATCCCGTCAATCGAGCATATGACGCTCGCTGATTAGCGCTGCTGATAGCAGCGAACTTGCATTGCCCCACCAAGTTCATTCTGAAGGTATTTGCCATGCGTCAGACCGATGTCGCAGCCCCTGACTTTGATTTCATGCTCGGCGCCAAGCTCACTCAAGCGGCGCTCCGCTTTGTCGCCTCCGTGGGAGCCTTGATCGGCGTAAGCCCCCTGCTGGCGAGCCTGTAAGGAACGTCTCCCGAGGCACGTGCCTCTTGGCGAGCCAGACATCAGCGCGACGATGCTTTTTCTCTCAAGGGTGCGCCCTACGTTCAGGGCAGGGCGGAATCCCGTCAACCATCTTATGAGAGAGGCCACTCCGCGTGGGCATGCATCGCCTGTTCATCATCGCTCCGTCTCTGGCGCGCCTGATCCAGAAGGAGAGGGGAGGCGAACGCGTGCAGGAGGGCTATTTCCCTGACCGGTCACAGCGCAGCACGTACGTTCAGGTTGAGGAGACCCGCAGCAGTCTGATCCTTGAGGCTGGGGGTGACGGGGCGCCCGAGGAGCGGGCGGACTTGCCTCCCTCCCATGCGCAGGCTCTGCTCGCGGTCAGCCAGGGTCAGGTGGAGTATGTGCGCACCAGGCTCTCGATTGGCGCGCGCGAGATCCAGGCTCTTCATGTCGTCCGGCCCGGTCCACTTGATCTCGTCATGGTGACTGTTGCGCCCGAGGACGAGCAGGACTTGCACCCGCTCTCCTGGTTCGGGCCGGAGGTCAGCGCCGAGCCCACCTACCAGCGCCGGCGCCTGGCTCTTGATAGTCGCCCAGACGCTCCTGAGGTTGAACTCACGAATGCAGCCCTCGACAGCCTGCTCGACCTGCTGGAGAGCCGGTTCACCACCTGGCCACTGCCGCAGCAGGCTGACGTGTCGGACGAGTCGACGGCTGAGGAGCCTCAGTCCTCCGAGGCTTCTGTGCCGGCACCTGAAACTGATACGGATCAGGAGGCCGATGATCTCGGCATCGAGGACGCGGTCATTCGCGAGCTGGCGCGCGCTCTGCAGCCGCGGCGGAACTGATGATTGGGACACGACCACGAGGGCAGGGGCCCTGTGGTCCTGGTGGTCTTTTCGGATTGGGCAGCGGGTCGCGGGGCGGGAAGCGGACGCGACAGGAAGCACCTGACGCCTTGACACTGAGCGCTCCAACTTCTTGGTGTTTGCGATGGAGATGACACGTCCCCGGATCACCATCACCTATTGCACGCAGTGCCAGTGGCTTCTGCGCTCGGCGTGGCTTGCCCAGGAACTGCTCTCGACCTTCGGTGCGCGTTCCAGGCGATCGTGATCACGGATTCCAGAGGATCGTGATCATCCATTCCAGGGCATCGTGATCATGGTTTCCAGAGGACCGTGATCGCTCATTCCAGCGATCGTGATCAGTCTCCGAGACCGTGAAGAGGTGCTTTCTGCGGGCAGTCTGCAACCCACGGTACTCTTGGCCTTTGCTTCCCAGCCGAGGACCAAGATGCCCACCGAGAGACTGTCGATGCGCCACATCCGTGAAGTCTTACGCCTGCACCACGCTGTCGGGCTCTCCCAGCGCGCTACCGCAACCAGCCTGGGCCTGGCCCAGGGCACCGTCAGCAAATACATCAACCGCGTCCGGCGCGCCGGCCTGACCTGGCCGCTGCCGCCCGAGCTCGACGACGATGTTCTGCTGGAGAACCGGCTCTATCCGCCGCCCTCCGATCTGCCCACCGAGCAACGCAGCCAGCCCGATTGGACCCTGGTTCATCGCGAACTGCGCCGGCCGAGCGTCACGCTCATGCTGCTGTGGGAGGAATACTGCGACAGCACGCCCGAGGCCTTCAGCTATTCCTGGTTCTGCGAGCACTACAAGGACTGGGCCGGCCGGCTCAAACCCACTCTGCGCCAGGTCCATGTCGCCGGCGAGAGGCTCTTCGTCGACTATTCCGGCCACACCATGGAGGTGATCGACGGGCTCACCGGCGAGGTCCGCCCGGTCCAGATCTTCGTCGCCGTGCTCGGGGCCTCCAACTACACCTATGCCGAGGCCAGCTTCACCCAGAGCCTGCCGGACTGGATCGGTTCGCACGTGCGCACCTTTGCCTTCCTGGGCGGCGCCACCCGCCAGACGGTCAGCGACAACCTCAAGGCCGGGATCACCAAGGCGTGCTTCCACGAGCCGATGGTCAATCGCACCTACGCCGACGCGGCACGCCACTACGGCACCGCCATCGTGCCGGCCCGGCCCTACAAGCCGCGCGACAAGGCGAAGGTCGAGGTCGGCGTTCAGGTGGTCGGGCGCTGGATCCTGGCCCGCCTGCGCAACCACCGCTTCTTCTCGCTGCCGGCCCTCAACAACGCCATCCAGGATCTGCTGCGCGACCTGAATGAGCGGCCCTTGCGCGGCTGGGGCCGCAGCCGGCGCGAGCTGTTCGAGGCGCTCGACCGCCCGGCGCTCCTGCCGCTGCCGGCCGAACCTTACGAGTATGCGGAATGGAAGCGCTGCCGCGTCGGTCTCGACTATCACATCGAGATCGGCAAGCATTACTACAGCGTGCCGCACAGCCTCGTGCGCCAGGAGGTCGAGGCGCGGATCACGGCCACAACCGTCGAAGTCTTCTGGCGCGGCAAGCGCGTGGCCTCGCATGTGCGCTCCCATCGTCCGCATCGGCCGACCACGGTGGCCGAGCACATGCCGAGTTCGCATCGGCGCTACCGCGACTGGACGCATGAGCGCATCCGCCGCGAGGCGGGCAAGGTCGGAGCCGATGCCGCCACCTTGATCGATGTCATCCTGCGCTCCCGGCCGCATCCCGAGCAGGGCTTCCGGTCAGCAATCGGCATTCTCGGACTGGTCAAGCGCTATGGAGCCGAGCGGGTCGATGCGGCCTGCGCGCAGGCTCTGGCAATCAACACCCGGTCGTACACCTCGGTTGCCGCCATTCTGAAGAGCGGCACGCACAAGGCCTCCCAGCCGGCGCAGGACGCGCCGGTTCTCGTCCACGCCAACATCCGCGGCCCCGGCTACTACCACTGATCAGGAGATCCTCATGCTGCTTCATCCCACCGTCGACCGCCTGCGGGCCCTGGGCCTGAGCGCCATGGCCGACACGCTGCTCGAGTTGCAGACCAACCCCGATGCGGCCGCGATGCCCCATGCCGACTGGCTCGGCCTTCTCGTCGATCGGGAAGTCACGTTCCGCGACAACCGTCGCCTGGCACGCCGTCTCAGCGCAGCCAAACTGCGCCAGAGCGCCACGGTCGAGAACGTCGACTATCGTAGCTCGCGCGGTCTCGACCGGGCCCTGTTCCAGGCGCTGGCCACCAGTCAATGGGTGCGCGATCACAACCACCTGGCGATTGTCGGCCCGACCGGGACGGGGAAGAGCTGGCTCGCCTGCGCGCTCGGCCACAAGGCTTGTCGCGACGGCTTCTCGGTTTTGTACCGTCGGGCGCCGCGCCTGTTTGCCGATCTGGCCCAAGCCCGCGGCGAAGGCCGTCTGGCGCGCCTGATGAGCACCTTGGAGCGGACGGATCTGCTCATCATCGACGACTGGGGCCCGGAGCCGCTTACCGCCGAGCAGCGCCGGGATCTTCTCGAGATCGTCGATGACCGCTACGACAAGGGCTCGCTGCTGATCACCAGTCAGGTTCCCGTGTCACACTGGCACGATGTGATTGCCGATCCCACTCTCGGCGACGCGATCCTGGATCGCGTCATTCACAATGCGCATCGGATTGAACTCAAGGGCGACAGTCTGCGCCGCCGGGCCGGCGACAGGAGTGTGGCATGATCCGATCGATCTGTGATCGCCGGCGCCGGGCTTGACCCGAAGCCTGTTTCCAGACCAACTTACAACTGCCAGCGGTACGGACCGCTTCATTGCCGCTCAGCGGACCGCCAAGTCAACGCTGACGGTGATCACGATCACCAGAACGAGTGATCATGATCGTGTGGAAGCACTGATCACCATCCCTGGAATGCGCAACCTTCGGAACCGATCTCGGCGAAGTCGCCCTTGTTCCGGGAACCGGCGGGATCTTTCAAATCGCCTATGAGGGCGAGCTCATTTGGGATCGCACGCGCGACGGAGGCTTTCCCGAAGCCAAAATCCTGAAGCAGCGTGTCCGCGATCAGTTGGATCCTGAACGAAGCCTCGGTCACGGCGACCGGTAGCCCGCGCCCGACGGCCCTCTGATGATCGGCTGGAGCGCGTGGTCTTACAATCTCCGCTTGGAGCTCAGACCTGTCGAGCACACTGCCATTTGCTATGGCTTCACGATCTCGCAATTCGCACTAGGCCACATCTAAGCCCAGGTCGAGGATGGGAGCACTGTGCGTGATCCAGCCTGCAGAGATTAGATCCACGCCTGTGGCAGCGATCGCCGGTGCCGTTGCCGCCGTAATCCGCCCGGAGGCTTCCGTGATGGCTCGCTTGTCCACCCGCTTCACGGCCTCCGAGAGGGTGTCCGGGCCCATGTTGTCGAGAAGGATCGCATCGGCGCCGACCTCCAGCACCTCATCCAGCTGTTCGAGGGTATCCACCTCGATCTCGATCTTGACGAGATGACCGACGGCGGCACGCGCTCGCTCCAAGGCCGGCCGGACGCCTCCGGCCATGGCGATGTGGTTGTCCTTAATCAGAACGGCATCATCGAGCCCAAAGCGGTGGTTGGCTCCTCCGCCCGCCCGGACGGCATGCTTCTCCAGCGAGCGCAGCCCCGGCGTGGTCTTGCGTGTGCAGACAATCCGCGCATGCCCGTGGGAGCGTATTGCTCCCACGAGAGCGGCCGTGGCCGTTGCAATGCCCGACATCCGGCAGATGAGGTTCAGGGCCACGCGCTCCGCCGAGAGGATGCTCCGTGCCGGCCCCTCCACCCGCAGAACGGCCTCTCCTCGCTCAATCCGGCTGCCATCGGGCCGGTCGATGGTCACTGTGACGGCGGGGTCAATCAAGGTGAACGCCAGAAGCGCCGCGTCGACGCCCGAGATCACCCCAGGCTCACGGGCCACCACGGCGCCCTGCAGTCTGGCATCTGCGGGAATGACGGCATCGGTCGTGATGTCACCAGCCCGGCCCAGATCCTCAAGCAGCGCTGCGCGAACGATCGGCTCCACCAGCAGGTGCGGGAGCGGAGTGAGAACGGCTTGTGTGGCGAGGATCGGCTTCATGCAACTCTCCTGGCAGGTGCGGCTGTTTCGCTGTCGATCTCCACTGCAATGCGCAGCGCCTGATCGAGGGTGATCTCGGTATGCTGTTCAAGGGATCGGGCAGGATGGTCCAGCCGCTGATGAGCGCCCCGGCTCTCCTGTCGGCTGTACGCCGAGACTGCGATCATCAGGCTGACTAACGCAGCATCGCGCTCACCCGTTGAATGCACCTCGTGAATCATTGTTCGGAAGTGGCGGATCGCATCCGTCAGCCCGGTCGCATCACGGAGCACGCCAACCTGTCGATCCATCCGCGACCGGATCTGCAGGAGAGGCTGGGATGATCCATTACCAGAGCCGCGCAGTTGCCGAGAAAGAGGAGGTGAGGGGGGATGGCCCGTCCACGACCGGAGCCCTCGGCCCTTGATATCGTCAGCAATCCAAGCAGCATAGGCTAGCGCCTCAAGGAGCGAGTTGCTCGCCAGCCGATTGGCTCCGTGCAGGCCAGTCGAAGCAACCTCGCCGCACGCCCAGAGCCCTTCGACAGAGCTGCGGCCCCGATCATCCACCTTGATCCCGCCCATGTGGTAATGAGCGGCAGGGCGCACAGGGATTGGATTGCGAATCGGATCAAGGCCGGCGGCTCGGCACAGCGCCGTCACGCCTGGGAACTTGCGGGTGATGTGTTCCCCAAGCACGGCACGTGTGTCGAGGAACACGCGCTCACCGGCACAGATCTGGGCAAAGATCACCCGGGCGACCACATCGCGGGGAGCGAGCTCTGCTCCGGGAATGTCCTGCATGAAGCGCTCGCCACGGCTGTTGATGAGCACAGCCCCTTCACCGCGCAAGGCTTCGGTGGCCAGCGGCATCGGATCGACTCCAGCCGCAATGGCCGTGGGGTGGAACTGAACGAACTCAAGATCGCGCAGCACCGCTCCCGCACGAGCCGCCAGTGCGATGCCACTTCCCACCGCGCTGAGAGGATTGGTGGTGTGAGCGTAGAGCCCTCCGATCCCGCCTGTCGCCAGCACCACGGCCCGGCCCGGGATCAGGATGGGCTCATATCCGCCCTCGGAGCTCCACACGGCGCAGAACACACCGGTCACCTGACCGTTGGCATCCAGCGCCAGGTCAGTGACCCGATGGCCCTCCCGAACCGCAATCGACGGAGCACTCCTGACGGCCTGGATGAGGGAATCCAGAACTTGTCTGCCGGTTCTGTCGCCATCCGCATGAACGATCCGCCGGCACGAGTGCGCCGCCTCGAGCCCCAGGATGAGCGCATCACCCGCCGTAATTCGATCAAAGGGGGTGCCCTGAGCAACCAGCCATTCGATGCAGGACGGAGCGGCGGCGGCGACGCGCGTTGCAACGCCGGGATCGCCAAGACCGGCACCCGCCTGCAGGGTGTCGGCGGCGTGCAGGGCAGGGTCGTCGTCTGCTCCGAGGGCGGCTGCTATTCCACCCTGAGCGAGCGGTGTAGAGGCTTGCTGTCCAAGGGGCGACGCCACAAGCAGGATCACCGGTAGCGGCGCCAACTGCAGGGCGGTTGCCAGCCCTGCGATGCCGCCACCCACGACCACAACACGATCGCGCGGATGGGCTGATGTCATGGCCAGCCCTCAACGCACAGCGAGCATGCGCTCGACAGCGAGCCGCGCCTGCTCGGCCACCGCGGGGTCGATCAGGACCTCGTGCCGGTTCTGCTCAAGCGCCTGTCGGATCTTGGGCAGTGTGATGCGCTTCATATGCGGGCACAGGTTGCAGGGCCGCACGAACTCGACCTCGGGATAGAGTGCCGCCACGTTATCGCTCATCGAGCACTCGGTCACGAGCGCGACACGGGCCGGGCGCTTCTCGCCGACAAAGTCGGCCATGCCGGCGGTCGATCCAGCATAGTCGGCTTCCGCCACCACTTCTGGAGGCGCCTCCGGATGGGCCAGCACCACCACGTCCGGGTAGCTCTCGCGTACCTCACGAATGTCTTCAGCGGTAAAGCGCTCGTGCACCTCGCAGTGGCCGGCCCAGGTGATGACCTCAATGCCGGGCACCAGGGCCGCCGTGTTCTGGGCCAGGAACTCGTCCGGCAGCATGATCACCCGGTTTACCCCGAGGGACTCAATGACCCTCTTGGCGTTGCCCGACGTGCAGCAGATGTCCGACTCCGCCTTTACGGCGGCCGATGTGTTCACATAGGTGACCACGGGTACGCCCGGGTAGCGCGCCCGCAGCTGGCGCACATCCTCGGCCGTGATCGACTCGGCGAGCGAACAGCCGGCCTCGGCATCCGGGATGAGCACCGTCTTGTCGGGATTGAGGAGTTTGGCGGTTTCCGCCATGAAGTGCACGCCAGCCAACACGATCACGTCAGCGTCGGTGTTCACGGCCTCACGGGCGAGAGCCAGGCTGTCGCCCACAATATCGGCCACCGTGTGGAAGATCTCAGGCGTCTGGTAGTTGTGAGCCAGGATGACTGCGTTGTGCTGGCGCTTGAGCGCCAGGATGGCCTCGATGTCACGCGCGAACACAGGCCACTCTATAGCCGGCACGTGGTGCCGCACGCGGGCATAGAGATCGGGCAGGGGCAGGGACACCGACGCAAACGAAGCAGCACTGGCCATGGCAGCCTCCTATGCTCTTCCCGAGCATTAATGAATTGTAGAAATGCTCCGAGTGAGCATTTCTGACTCACAAGAAAACCGGCTTCGTAGCCGGAACATGACTTATGCTAGGCGCGAGTATAAGCTGGCGTCAACCCAGAATCTGCTGCAACAAGGCATCACCTCAGGCGGGGCAGCCGCACACCGGGAGCCGGGCGCTCGACCAGTACCTCGCGCCGGAAACGCACCAGCCGGGCCGGGCGCCCGCCCGTCTCGGTTGTGACCTCACCTGTTTCCTCGACCAGGCCCTGCATCTCCACCAGGCGGCGGAAGTTCTGCTTGTGCAGGCGCACGCCTGACAGGGCTTCGACCGTCCTCTGAAGATCGAGCAGGGTGAACGAGGCGGGCATCAGCTCGAAGATCACCGGCCGGTACTTGATCTTGCCGCGCAGGCGGCCGATGGCCGTCGCCAAAATGCGCCGATGGTCGAGCGCCATGGGCTGGCCAGGTGCGGGCCGCACTTTTGCGGAGGCAGGCGGTTGTGCGTCGCGCAGGGCCTCGGGCACCAGGCCAGCCTCAAACAGGAGCTCGTAGCGCTCGAGCACCCGCTCATCGGTCCAGGTGCCGGATACAAAGCCAAAGGTGAGCTCGATGCGCTCCTCACGAAACTGCCGCAAGGGCTTGCCGCCGGCCCGCGCCCACGCCTTCAAGGCGGGTTCAATGACCCCAAGCGCTTTGGGCCGGCCCTCGCGCCAGTCCTCCCACGGCAGATAGCCATACCAGTTCCGCCACGCCGCATGGGCCAGCCCCGCCGGGCGGGCCTCCCGCACGAGGGCAAGGTAGGCAATCGACAGGGCATGCCCGCCTTGGAGATCCGCCTCGGCTCGGTCGCGATCGCCAAAGGTGTAGAGCTGCTCGACATAGCCTAAGGTCAGCTGGGTCTGTTCGGCCACCCACGTGCGCAGGCCTACCTCCAGGGTGCGGTGCTCGGATCGCAACGGCCCGGAGGGTAGGCCATCGAGGTGATGGGGCTCATCCCGAATCGTGAGGACGCGCGGCTCGTCGGGGGTGGCCGCCATGATGACGGCACTGAGGTCGATGGTTGGAACCGCATGAGGCTGCATGCGGGTCTTTGGTCGCCGAGCGGAGGAGGAAGACGCCATGGGTACTCAGAAGCGCACAGATACGTGAGAGGATCACGATAGGTCGCCCGGCTCCCGCGGTCGAGACGAACTTTGGATAGGTTCCTTCAGGCGTCCCGGGTTGCACAGTCAGCTGACCGTGTGGGGCCTCGCAGGACAGGTCATTGCGACCTGAAAGCAGTCCTCAGCGGATCAGGGCGCGGGGCGCTCTGCGCTCAACCACGACAGGCTGCCGGCCTGCCGTAAACCGCGCTGGGTTCGGCTGACGGATCGAAATCCGCGGCTTGGCGGCTACTGCCTTCAGGATCGCGGCTTTGACCTCTGCCTCCGGCAAGCCGATGAGCATTGCAGCAATCTCGGCCTGACCCTCAACATCATCGGTCAGTCCCTGTGCGGCATAGATCGCTTCCTCCAGGGTGGGAGGATCGAAGCGGAGTGAGGTCCGGATGGCAGACGGCTTCTTCTTGGCTGCTGGCATGGATGGTGCTTCTGACAAGACGGCTCGGAATGTCTCAGGCTGGAACGGCGAACGCCCGCCGGAGAGGCGGGCGAGAGCCTGATCCTGTGCCGATGGGATGCTTACGCGAAGGCGCCCTTGCGGGCGACCCGGGCGATATCGAACCGGGCGATGCCGAGATCAGACAGCTCACGGTCGGAGAGCTCCGACAGTTCGCTCACGGTCTGACGGTAGAGCTTGTAGGCGCGGATCTTGGACAGGATGTAGGTAACGAACATGGATTTCCCCAGCAGGTGACCGGCCGATCGGCCGGTGATCATTGCTCTTGCTTCAGTCCCGCATATAAGGATGCGCTCCGGTTCTGAGGAGCAGCCAGAACGAAGGGGTGTTATGCTTTAGTAGCATAACGACCTAAGAGCCATTTGCCTCCTATAGCACCGCGTGGCTCACGCGGAGGTCATCTCGTTCAGCTCCCTGGCACGCCGATCCCCCGAACACATCAAACGAGGGCTTGAGCACGAGCAGGTCCAGAGGCAGGCTCCATCTGTCGTCGAGCACTAACCGGCAGCATCCTATGGTGGATCACGTCTACAAGCTGGTTGAACTTGTCGGTTCGTTAGAGACCAGCCTCGATGATGCCATCCAGACCGCGATCAAGCGTGCAGATCAGACGTTGAGAAACCTGCACTGGTTCAAGGTCGTGCACATCGTAATTATGGATCCCGGCCTTCGCCGGGAGGACAGTACCAAGCTGGTTTAACGATCCCAGATCCGCTGCACATTCAGGGATGACGATTAATCCTTGAGCCTCTCGTCCTGGGCTCGAGTTCCAGCGCGCCCCTGCGCCGACGGCGATAGCAAAGGCGATGCGTAAGAGTGGATATGTGGGCCTCTGATTGCAGAGGCTCAGGATGGCATTTCCCTCTTGTTTCCCACATCCGACTGATTGCGACACGAGAAAATTTTCCTCAATCCTCTTGCGGCATGCTGACACATGCCTTATGGCGCAACTTATAGAAAGTTGATGGACGGAAGCGTGATGGATGAGCGTCGTTCAGCCAAGCGTTGGCGTACTATTCTTGCAGGGCGGATCGTAGTCGTCGGTCAATCACAGCCGATGGAGTGCGTTGTGCGGGATCTCTCGGACACCGGAGCCCGGCTCTATTTTGCGGAACCATCTCTGCTGCCCTCTGAGTTCGAACTGGAGATCCCAAGCCGGGATTTGAAGGTTCGGTCGCGCTTGATGTGGAGCTAAGGGGCCAACCAAGGCGTCATGTTCCTGGAGCAGGTCAAAGCCTGGACGGACCCACTGCGGGCGGCAGCCTAGGAGCAGAAGACTCCCTGTCGGGCATGTGATTGGGGCCGGCGCCAATGGCCAGGAACTGGTCGAGATCGATGACAGCGAGGTTGAAACTGGGGCGGGTCACAAGGAACGAGCGCCCAGACGCATCAGTGGGCGCTCTTAGGGCCGATCTCACATCCCAAAGCAGATGCGCGAAATCTCCGTCCCATGCGAGAAGGTGACAGTGGTTAGCATCGCCTGGAGCTGATGAATCGGAGGGCGGCTCGCTCTCAAATGAAAAGGCCTCTCTGATCAGAGCGGCCTGAGATCCAGCCGATTGTTGCTGCCGTGGGTTCAGGCCGTCTTCAGATCCACGGCCGACTCTTTGCCGGTGCGGCGGTCCGCTTGAACCTCATAGGAGACCTTCTGACCTTCAGCGAGGCCACGCAGACCTGCCCGTTCAACGGCGCTGATGTGCACGAATACATCCTTGCCGCCACTGTCCGGCTGGATGAAGCCGTACCCCTTCTGCTCGTTGAACCACTTCACCGTCCCTGTCGCCACGAAGCTCTTCCTTCTGTTGTGCAGAACCATGAGAGCCCACACACCATCCGTGTCGCTTTTGCGTCGGACGGGGCAGCCTCTCACCTGAACCGTAGTCTATCCTCTCAGCCGGCGCGAGCAAGGCAGCTTGCTGGGTGCGCTCAGAGCTGAAGCCCCTTCAGGGGCTGTTGCGATCGCTGCCCATCTGTGCTCTGCCACCGCATAAAGCGGCTGGTCAGCACGACAACCAGCCCGGGTTCAACACCGACAACAGATCGTAATCAGATGCCCTACCGTCTTATCCAACTAGCTCCCGGCAGCTACGATCTCCTGCTGCACGGTGAGATCATGGGGAGCGTTGTCTGGAGTGGCGCGCGGACCGATCAGGTCACGTGGACGGCGGAGCTCCTGAAGGATCCTGCATCCGGGCAGTGGCCGCTGCCCTTTACCCAGGTTGAGCATACGTTCAAGACGCTGGAGGAGGTGTGCGCCTGGCTGGGTGACCCCGAGATCAAGCCGTTGCAACGCACTGAATAACACCATGGCCAGCCCATATCCTGCTGGCCTAGGCAGGATCCTGATGACTTGGGCTTTATAAGGCCGAGCTCTGTGCCTTGGCGACCAGAGCCTCGGCACCTCCTTAGGAACAGCTGAGATGCTGATTCAGGTTCCATCATCTTTGTTCAACGAAATTCGCGTGTAGGCGCAAAGTTAAATTGTCAGCCCTGAGCAAAGCTCAAGCGTAGGTCTCCTTTTCTGGTATTCAGGTGATGAAGGTTGCTGATCCCATAGGTTTCACTCGTCAGCTTGTCCCCAGGACTGTTACCCAGTGGTTAACCCTTTGTCCTGAGGCTGTGGCACCAACGTGAATGCCCCTCCTGCTGGTCAAAACAAGAGTGACCGCTATGGCCGAACTTCGCCCGTGTCAGAAATGCCGGAAGCTCATTGCACTGACCAGGAGACACACGGAACCACCCGGCACCCTGCAGCGGATGAGACCCAGGCCAGACATCGGGCATGTGCCCGATATCGCCCATGACACCGGGTTTCAGTGCGTCATCTGCGAAGCTGTCCTCATCCGGACAGGCCATGGCTCAATCCCGGGCTGGCGATTTGAGAAATGAATACTGCCAGGCCCCTGTTATCGGGCCGCTTGCTTCGGCGGTGAGGCCCATGCTGGACCTGACCTCTAACCCTCCCTTTACCTGTCGCGCCTAAACCATTGGTGATCCTTAACCGCGCCGTCCCGCGGCATCCAGGTGTCCAGAGATCATGCGACCGACCTCGAAACCTCCGTTTTGTCCGCCGCTCCGCCCGGACCAGACCTCGGGTCACCGAATGACGCGCCGCTCTCCTGCGCCTGATCATCAGGGGTATGGCGCCGGCAGTCTCTCCTGGACAACACCCTGGGCCGCCGCCGGCCTGCCGGAACCGGGTTGGTGGAAGGCGTTTGTGGTCGACAAGAACCTCGTCTTGACCCGGACTCCGGATCACCCCGGCCGGAAGTCACAACAAGAACCAAAACAGAAAGAAACCGATTTGAACCGCCGCAGCCCTGTTTCCAAGCGCCGTCCTTCAGCGTCCGTGCAACCCTCCGCGTCACCAACGGTCGAGCAGCTGTTGTCGTCTCCGCAGTCGCGGCCACAGCCGGATCCCGTTGTGCATCACCAGCTTGCCCAGATTCAGGCGGAGTTCGGAAGCAATCCAGAAGACATCACCGCATCGGACACTCCAGAAGACATCACCGCATCGGACACCATGTCTGAAGTGGAGGGCCTGACTGCTGCAGGGGTTGCCGAGTCGGTGCCTTCACCTGAGGCTCTTGAACCGAGCGAGGTTGAGGTAGCAGCATCCTACCACAATGAAGGCGTGACACCTGAGGGTGCTGCCTCGCGTCTTCAGAATGCTTTCTGGACAGCGCCAGTTGGTCTGACTTTCTCCTGGCAAGCCAGTTTGTGGCAGGCCAACGCTTCTTCCGGTCAGCCAACAGCGTCGGATGAGCCCTCCACATCAGTGATGGCCGATGCCATGGCTGAAGATGTTCCTGGCACGATCCAGGGAACAGAAGCCGATGAGACAATTGAGGACGCAGAGTTCGTCGAGATGGAGGAGCCCTCCATCAGAGACGAAACAGCTTCAGCTGCACTGGCCGACATTGAGGTCGCGGATCTGGATCTCGGATATTTAGCGCTCTATCCGGACGAGCTTTGCTCGGTGATCCAGCCTCTAACCGAACCTGCTTCCACGGCTCCCGAAGCCGGGAGCGCAGTTGCGCCTGTCGAGGCTGCTGATAATGCCGAGATGACGGCGCCTGACGTCAGCGTCGAGGCTGAAGTGAACTATCATGCTGATCCGGCCATCGGTGTCTCTGCACCTGATCCAGTCCAGGACAGTCTGATCGTGCTGCCGCCCTCCCAGGAAGCCCCAATCGATGAGGATGCGGCTCCCGAGATCCACGTTGATGCGATTAACTCGGATCTCAACTCTGCCGCCGCGGTGGACGAGGCCTGCATGGAGGTCGAGACCGACCTAAAAGAGCAGAATGAACGGGAACCCGAGATTGAGGCTGAAGCGGAGGCCTGCCTTGGATCGGCAGAAATCATCATGCTTCCGAGGCCCGTGGCGCATCGGGAGGTTGTCCCTGCCTACGAGCTGCCCGACATCGGCTATCTGTCCGAGGCACCGGAAAGGGAAGGGGAGATCCTGACTGAGGATATCCTTGAGGAAGCTGCGGGCCGGCTGGAGAAGGTCATCCGGGACTTCGGTGTTCGAGGCGACGTGATCCATGTCCATCCGGGCCCAGTGGTGACGCTCTATGAGTTCGAGCCGGCCCCTGGCATCAAATCGTCCCGAGTGATCGCGCTCACCGAAGATATCGCCCGCTCGATGAGCGCAGTGTCAGCCCGTGTCGCGGTCATCCCCGGTCGCAATGCGATCGGCATCGAACTCCCGAACGAGACCCGCGAAACGGTGTATCTCCGGGAGATGCTGGAGACATCGGATTTCAGAGCCTCGACCCAGAAGCTTCCCATCTGCCTCGGCAAGACCATCGGCGGCGAGCCGGTCATCGCCGATCTCGCTCGCATGCCCCACCTGCTCGTCGCCGGCACCACCGGTTCGGGCAAGTCGGTGGCGATCAACACCATGATCCTCTCGCTGCTGTATCGGTTTACGCCGGAGCAGTGCCGTCTGATCATGGTCGATCCCAAGATGCTGGAATTGAGCGTCTATGACGGCATCCCGCACCTGCTCACCCCGGTGGTCACCGACCCCAAGAAGGCGATCATTGCCTTGCGCTGGGCGGTACGCGAGATGGAAGACCGCTACCGCAAGATGTCCAAGCTCGGCGTGCGCAACATCGACGGCTTCAACGCCCGCGTGAGTGAGGCTAGAGCAAAGGGTGAGGTCATCACGCGAACAGTCCAAACGGGCTTCGACAAGGCCACAGGGGAGCTGACATACACAGATGAGGTGATGGACCTCACGTCGCTGCCCTACATCGTGGTGATCGTCGACGAGATGGCCGACCTGATGATGGTGGCCGGCAAGGAGATCGAGGGCGCGATCCAGCGCCTCGCCCAGATGGCCCGCGCCGCCGGCATCCACGTGATCCTGGCGACGCAGCGCCCGTCGGTGGACGTGATCACCGGCACGATCAAGGCGAACTTCCCGACCCGGATCTCGTTCCAGGTCACCTCGAAGATCGACAGCCGCACGATCCTCGGCGAGATGGGCGCCGAGCAGCTGCTGGGCCAGGGCGACATGCTGTACATGGCCGGCGGCGGGCGGATCACGCGCGTGCACGGGCCCTTTGTTTCGGACAACGAAGTCGAACGAGTGGTCGCACACCTGAAACGACAGGCCAAGCCCGTCTACTTGGAGGCTGTCACGGCTGAGGACGAGGAGGAGCAGGAGCCGGAGGAGACACCAGTCTTTGACGAGGGCGAGATGGAACTGGGATCCGGTGAGCTGTTCGACCAAGCGGTCTCTATCGTGCTGCGGCACAAGAAGGCTTCGACCTCGTACATCCAGCGTCGTCTTCAGATCGGCTACAATCGGGCAGCCTCGATCATGGAGCGGATGGAAAAGGAGGGCATCGTCGGGCCTGCGAACCATGCAGGCAAGCGCGAAATCTTTATCGGAACGGGTGGCGAAGACGAAGACTGAGGCTGGCAGCCGGCCGGACTGGCACACGCGAACGAGCATCGGCTCAGCCTCTAGCAGTCGGTGCAGCCTACCCGTCTCATCTCGTCTCCACACCGGGCCCCCGGGAGCACCCGTTGCTCCCGGGGGCTTCTCCGAGGCCATACAATTCCGACTGACACCGCACCGAGGGCAGGTTGGCGCAGACGGCTCGCCGGCTCAGTCCCGGCGGACCCGCACGAGCATTTTGCCGAAGTTCCTCCCTTTTAGCATGCCGATGAATGCCTCAAGGGCATTCTCCAGCCCCTCGGCCACATCCTCGCGATACCTAATCTGTCCTGCGCGGAGCCAGGTGCCCACCTCGCGCCGGAACTCCTCGGCTTGGGATGCGAAATCCCGCACGATGAAGCCGCGCAGGGTTAGCCGTTTGCTCAAGATGGCCCGCATCAGCAGCGGCGTTCGATCAGGACCAGAGGGAAGGGTGGTGTCGTTGTAGTGGGCAACGAGCCCACACACCGGAATGCGTGCAAAGTCATTGAGAAGCGGGAACACGGCATTCCAGACCTCACCGCCCACGTTCTCGAAATAGATGTCGATCCCCCTGGAGCAGGCTTCCGCAAGCCTCTCGGGCATGTCGGGCGCGCGGTGATCGATCGCCGCATCGAAACCGAGCTCGTTCAGAAGGTAGGCACACTTCTCCGGGCCTCCGGCAATGCCAACCACGTAGCAGCCCTTGATCTTGGCGATTTGGCCCACGGCCGAGCCGACCGGGCCGGCGGCAGCCGCAACCACGACGGTTTCACCCGACTTAGGCTGCCCGATGTTCAGCAGCCCCGTATAGGCTGTCATGCCCGGCATGCCGAGCACGCCAAGAGGGGTCGACAGCGGCGCCAAGTTCGGATCGAGCTTGCGAACGCTGGCGCCATCTGCGATGGCGTATTCTTGCCAGCCCGAATGGCTCAGCACGAAATCCCCGGGTGCATAGCCAGGATGGTTCGAGGCTACAACTTCCCCGACGGTGCCACCCTCCATCACCTCGCCAATCTCGACCGGTTTGGCGTAAGACTTGGCGGCGCTCATCCGGCCACGCATGTAGGGGTCGAGCGAGAGCCAGAGGATCCGGATCAGGACCTGACCAGGGCCGGGCTCCGGAACAGGTACGGTCTCGAGGCGGAAGTGGTCGTTCGTCGGCTCGCCCTCCGGGCGAACGGCGAGAACAATCCGGCGATATGTGGGCTGTGTCATGGAAGCCTCCGAACAGCCAGCCCACGGACACGCTTCCCGTGCTAGGCTGAGGCGCTGAACTCAGCCTAGGACGATATCATGGCAGCTCCGACCAATGAACCGCCGCCTCCCCTGGTCGCAATCGCCTGCCAGGGCGGAGGCAGTCATGCGGCATTCGGAGCAGGGGTCATTCACCGGCTGCTGGAAGACTATGGCCAGCGGTTTCGCCTTCATGCTCTCAGCGGTACCTCCGGCGGTGCCGTAAATGCGGTTCTGGCCTGGTCCGGCCTGATCCAGGGCGGCGCACGCACAGGAGTGGCGGAGGCCCAACGGCGCCTGCAGGGGATGTGGGAGGATCTCGGGGCTGCGTCGATCCCAGACATGATCCGCAACTGGTGGGGGCAATTTGTTCTGGACCTGCCCTTCACCTGGGAGGTCAGCCCTTATGTCTGGGACCTTGGTGCCCGGGACGAGATGATCTCGCGTCTGAGGCGCTGGGTGAACCTCGAACAGTTGCCGCAGGATCGTGAGCGGCTGAACCAGCCATTCCTCTTTGTCGGGGCAACCGACATCCTCAACGGCGTCTCAGTCGCCATCCGTGGTGATGGAACGGTGATCACCCGCACGAAGCAGAAGATCCCGGTTGAGCGGGAGCCCTTCGGCTATGATGACGTGATTGCCTCACTGGCCATCCCGCCGCTCTACAAGGACGTGCAACGCCGCGGGACGTCATACTGGGACGGCTTGTTCACCATCAACCCTCCCATCTATGCCCTGACGCAGATTCGTCCGTGCCCTGACGAGATCTGGGTCATTCAGATCAATCCCCAGCGTGTCCGCCATGCCCCCACCCAGATGCGTGACATTGTTGATCGGCGGAATGAGCTCGGAGGCAACGTATCCCTCAACAAGGAACTCGATATGATCGAGACCATCAATGGACTGCTCGCCGACGGTCATCTGCAGGGTGGCGGCTATCAGCACATCACGGTTCGCATTGTGGGCTTGGAAGAAACCGCGGGAAGTCGTGACCTGACCTATGCATCGAAGTTCAACCGCGATCCAGCTTTCCTTCGGGAGCTGTTCGATCGTGGCCGGGACCGGGCCAGCGAGTTCTATGACACGACGTGGTCCCGCCGGGACCACGTAACCCATCGTCTTGCCGCCTTAGCCAAGCCGACGCGCTGAGTTTTTCTGCAGCCTTCAGGGCTTATCCCTGAAAGCGGCCAATCGAGCCCAGGCTATGGAATGCTTCAGCCCTTCTCGTAAACTGCGCTCACCTCACGCTGCCGTCGCTTACAGAGCCTGCTCGTCCTGATTAAGCGGGTGCAAGTCGCGCACCATGTGATGAAGACGGGAAGTATCGAGATGGGTGTAGATCTGGGTGGTCTCGATGCCGGCGTGGCCAAGCAGCTCCTGTAGCACGCGCAAGTCCGTCCCTCCTGAATGCATGTGGGTGGCAAAGGCGTGCCGCAGCACGTGAGGGGAGACCCGCACGGGGCTCGCCAGCCCAGCCGCCACCGCGGCTTCCTTGATCTCGAGCAGGGCCGCCTGGCGCGTCAGCGCCTTCGCTCCGTTGCGTACCGAGTGGAACAGCCAGGGGGAGGGCACCCCGCCGGAATAAGCGCTGGCCAGCTTCTGCCAATGGGCAAGGGCGGCAATCGCCCGCTCATGCAGGGGCACGAGCCGCTGCTTGTCGCCCTTGCCGCGCACCAGCAGCATGCGGGTGCCAGGAGGCGCCGCATCGGAGGGCAACGACAGCGCCTCGCTGATGCGCATACCCGACGCATAGAGCGTCTCGAACAGGGCGGCCCTTCGCGCATAGCCAGCTTGGCGGTAAAGACCGACCGATGGATCAGCGGCCAGCTTGTGGGAGGTCTCCAGGAGAGTTTCCGTCTCAGCGATCGACAGAACGAAAGGGAGCTTTCGGGACTGCTTCATGGCTGACAGAGTGGAGGTCGGATCGTGCGAGCCCAGCTCCTCGGCGATCAAGAAACGATGGAGTCCCCGGACGACGGTGATCCGGCGGGCGATGGTCGATCCGGCGTATCCGCGCTGATCGAGAGCGGCGATGTAGTCGCGGAGCTGCTCCAAGTCGACCTCCTCAAGCCCAAGGCTGTTCTCATTGAGCCAAGCGAGATAACAGTTGAGATCGTCGGTGTAGGTCTCGATAGTGCCGGCGGACGCGCCGAGCTCGGTTGTCAGGGCGTCAAGCCACAGCTGTGCCGACCGTTGGTTGGTGCGCATGAGATCCTCCTGGTCAGGAGAATCATGGCACGACACCCGTTACGAACTTCTTGTCAAAACACCGACCCCTGGAGCTATGCATCGCAATTTTAAGCCTTCTCCACGTGTGGGCTTGGCAGGGTCCATAGACGCAATAGTTTGGCTGCACGCGGCACATTGTGGGGCATCCCCCTCGCCCCAGATAGGGTGTCTCGTACACCGCTGATATCGCTGCAACGGCGATATAGCGATTTGTAAACCATGCACATCCATACTGATGGAATGAACAGTCGCATGGTGCCTCTATATTCTTCGGCCGGCTTTGCCTTTATTGCCTTGGCTGTCTTCGGCTCGGCTTTTGCTGCTCCTCTCGCGCCCAACAAGAACGGCAGTGCCGGTGTCGTGGCGGCACCCCCGTCATCAGCAGAGATGGTGCAGGGGAGCAAGCCTCAGTCACCTCTTCCCACCGCTGCGACTTCAGGGCAGACAGGAGGCGAGCCGACGAGCGCCTCTGTACCTCCGGCAGCCACTGTCTCACAAGATCGCCACCCAACACTCGAGAGCGGCACCTTTGTGAGCACGATGCGGGCTGCAGGGACCTACAAGCGTCTTGCGGAGGAGGGGGGCTGGCCAACCTTGCCGGTGGGCACAATCCTGAAGGTTGGAGACAAGGGACCGCTTGTTGCCACACTGCGCCAGCGGCTGGCACGAGAAGGCGATCTGCCTGCGGAGCAGGTCACCGGCAGTACGTTTGACGCTGATGTCGCGAAAGCGGTGAGGCGCTTCCAGGCTCGCCATGGACTGTTTGAGTCAGGAGCGGTTCGCAGCAAGACCTTAGAGGCTCTCAACGTTCCGGCGGAGCACCGGCACCGGCAGCTTGTCGCCTCGATCAAGCGATTGCTCGACTCCCGCCTCGCCTTCGGAGAGCGCTACGTTGTCGTGAACATCCCCTCTGCCACCGTCGAGGCGGTCGAAAGCGGGCAAGTCGTGCACCGTTATGTCGCTGTCGTCGGCAAGGCAGATCGCCCGTCCCCGCAAGTGGAAACGCGCATCACGACGGTGAATCTCAACCCGACATGGACAGTTCCGGTCTCTCTGATCAAGAAGGACGTTATTCCGCACGTCCGGGAGGATCCGGCGTACTTGGCGAAGATGAAGATCCGCATTCTCGATGCGAAGGGACAGGAGGTTGATCCACGAACGATCGACTGGACCACCAACAGCGCGGTCAACTACACTCTGCGGCAGGATCCCGGCGCAACCAACTCGCTTGGCCAGATCCGGATCGACATGCCGAACAAGGACGCAGTGTACCTGCACGATACACCATCTAAGCGCCTGTTTGCCCAGGACGCGCGCTTCTATTCATCCGGTTGCGTCCGTGTTGCAGATATCAGGGGCTTGGCGGAGTGGCTGCTGCGCGGCACGAACGGGCCGGATGGGGCATGGGATCCGATCAACCTTCAATCAGCAATTGCATCGGGGGCGCGCCAGGATCTTCGCTTGGCCAAGCCTGTTCCGATCGCGTGGGTTTATCTCACAGGCTATGCGACCTCGGACGGCACAGTTCACTTTCGCGATGATGTCTACGGGCTTGACACACACAAGCCAGACTCGGATCCAGGCGGGCAAGATCTCGATATCCCGGTGACATCCTCGGTCACGTCCAGACGCTTGTGAGCGCGGACGGGCGTGGTCAGAACGATGTCGTCAGTTTTACGCCCGGGGTAGCGAGGCTTTTAACATCCGCTGGCGCGACAGGTCGGCTGACGCGTCAAGCTCGTGTTGGTCGGACTTCCCGGCGCAGCGGACTTCTTATCAAAATGCTTATTCAACGAAATTCGCGTGTAGCCGCAAAGTTAGAATGTCCTGATCCTGCAAAATAGGATTGTCACACTCCCCGCTTCTGAACAATGTAGGGGCTGCGGACGACCCTGATTGCCGAACGAATGCGATCTGCACCCGGCTTGTGGACCGACGGGTTATCTCCAGCAACTCAAGGCTGGCGGATCCCGGCGGCAGCAAGCCTTGCCTCTCTTGCCCTGGCATGCTCGCGGTGGGCTGTGTAGAGGCCGCTCGCCGCGATAATGAGCCCGCCAACAAGGGTCATGGCTCCCGGGATCATGCCGAAGACGGCAAAGCCAAGCAGACCGGCAAAGATGAGCTGGACGTACGTGAACGGGGCGACGGTAGAGGCTGCGGCCTTGCGGTAGGCTAGGATCGTGAGCCAGTGGCCCACCAGTGAGAACGCACCCATCAAGATGGCCAAGCCAATCTCCCCGATAGTGGGTGCCTGCCAATTGAACGGCATGAAGATCGTCAAAGCGACCAGTCCGATCATAGACGTCCATGCTAAGGTCGTCTCGGGCCTCTCAGTGCACAATTGCCGGGTGGTGATGGCGGTGACAGCCCCACCGATCGCCGCGCAGATTGGAAGGAGGGCTGCCAGCTGAAAGGCCGAGCCGCCGGGCTGAACAACCAACATCACGCCCAGGAAGCCCACTACCGCCGCCGCCCAGCGCCGGATGCCCACCTTCTCTCCGAGAAGCGGGATCGAGAGGGCGGTAATGAAGATCGGCGAGATGAACAAGATTGCTGTCGCCTCGGCCACCGGCAGATATCTCAGTCCGAGGAAGAAGAGGACGGTCGAGCCAGCACCCGCCAGGGCCCGGATGATCTGAAGGCGCAGGACCCCGGTGTGCATTGCCTGTGGGCCGCGTGCGACGAAGGCTGTCGGAACGACCACCAGGCAGAAGACGATGTAGCGCAGCCAGGCGACCTCGATCGCGGGTAGCGTACCCGTCAGCACCTTCGCGACGACATCGCCCATGGAGAAGAAGACGGCTGCCAGGACGGCCAGACCAATGGCGCTGAGGGTTGCGTCCTTGGCGAGAACGCCGCCCCTGGTGGCCGGTATTACCAAACTGCTTTCGGCAAGGGGCGGATGATCCACTGCGGTAGAGACAGAGGGAGGAGGGCTCATGGTTGCTTGGACGATCTCAGCGAGGGCGTGGGCATCACGCGCTCTGGCAGACGAAAATATTAGCCGAGAGCGCTGAATGTTTTGTGAATTTGTCTTCAATTTTTGCGCGGGTCACCCCCGCGCGAGGTGCATGGGATAGCGTCGCAATGCCCATGTGCCGCCTTCATCAGTCTCGCATTGGAGGTTGTGCCAAATGAGTTGGTGCGCAGGCTGATTGTAAGTCCGCGCACTCCTATGCCAGCAACCTGTCGAAGACTTCTTGTCAAAATGTTTGTTATGCGAAATGTTATATTAATTTAACACAAGCCGTCTCTGGGAAGCAACCCTCTGTTCTCAACCTAACCAGATGCCCATGTTGCTGAGAGACTGACGCCGCTCTCAATTTAATCTGTTCGAGACCTATGATGACTTACAGCCTGACCCAACTCGCTCCGGGTGCCTACGATCTCCTCTTGAACGGAGAAATCATTGGTAGCGTGGTGCGGGCCGGCCATCGCAGCACCAATATGACTTGGACGGCCGAACTGCTCGAGGATCTCCCGAGGTCCAAGAGGCCTGCACCTTTCGAGATGATCGAGCACGACTTTGCGAGTTTGGAACAGGTCTGCGCTTGGCTCGGCAATCCATCCATTCAAAGCAATGCCGGACGCAGTACGCTCGCTCGCTAATCTCAAAGCGGCGGACGACTTTCTCACCCGCCTGGAAAAGCAATGGCCCAGAAAAACCTCTGTCAGCTCCTGAGTCAACATTAGTAGCCGGATAACAAAACGCCCGAGTGCTCGACCTTGACCTTAGGCCATCGGCCTCCTAAGTCAGCCTCTCTCGGGCTCATAACCAGCGTATTCGATGAAGCGAACTCCAAAGCCTTTTTCCGTCGAGATCAAAAAATCGCGTCTTCAAGCCGAGCGTATCCAACTCCCGCCGAAGCGTCTGTTTGGAGGGCATCAGGCGGATATCTCGAAAATTTTCGCGAAAGATGTGTCGCAAGCCGCAGCTGAGCCATCGGCTCCTTCACGACGCATTCTGCCGAGTATTATTGAGCCTTTCTCAAGCGGTTCGGAGCCCGTTGAGACTGTCCGACAGAAGCGCTCCAACGCGGCTATTCCTCAGGCACAGATAGATTTTGATTGGCCTGTGACTATCTCTGCCACCGAGGAAGATGGATACACGCAGGCGTCAGTAAAGGTTGAAGCTGCATCGGAAGTGACCGCTGCTGCCGCGATTGAGGAGGACGTCGTACCTGTTCGTGATGTCCAATCCGCAGAACGAGACAGTGCGCCGACAACCTCACAGAAAGCACGAAAGAAGGCTTACAGGCTCGCAGAGAGCACTGTTTCTTTTAGCTCTCTATCTCAACCGGAACGGCCACCTACTGAAGAGGTTGCTCCATGGGTATCGACGGAACGGCCATTCAGGACCAGCAATCACAGACAGATTGACCGTCAGGCTGCAGCGGCCCAACTCCCGCGCCAAGAGCGCTGGAAGCGGCGCCTTCCAACCGCTGCTTGGTGATCGGCCGCTCTCCGAAGGCGCATCTCACAGCCCTTGCCATCGGCTCTATAAGTAATACTCTGTCCCCATCCTATCCCCTGCCCTTTTTACTGCAAGAGTTGAAGAAGCGCTCCTCTGGTGATTTCAATCTGAATTTATCTACTCCTTGTCTAACTAAGACCCGCTAGACTGATCAGTCACCAGAAGGATTCTACCCGTGGCGAAAGCAGCAACGAAGACCGCAGCCAAGAAGGCGCCGGCGCGCAACGCAGCCGCATCGGAGAAAGCACCGGCGAAAGCGACGGCCACCAAAGCCGCGAAGAAGACAACGAAAGCCGCGGCACCGAAGGCAACCGCCAAGGTCGCGGCTAAGAAGGCCGCAGCTGCGTCAGCGAGCCCCACGCTGACCCTGCGCCACATTGCCGAGCAGCTGTCGGAAGCGCATGAATTGCCCAAGCGTCAAGCCAATGAGCTGCTGACGCAACTGGTCGAGAATATCACCAGGAGCCTGAAGAAGGGCGAGAAGATCCGCCTGACGGGCCTCGGCATCCTGCAGGTGCGCAAGCGCGCCGCCCGCACCGGCCGTAATCCACAGACCGGTGAGTCTATCAAGATCAAGGCATCCAAGAAGATTGCCTTCCGGCCTGCCAAGGAGCTCAAGGAATCCATCTAACAGAAGCGTTTGATGGAACGATCAGCCTGCCCCGCCTGAACTCCAGCGGGGCAAGGCCTTTCATTAGGGACGCATCAGGAGAGATGCTGAGCGAAGTGCTTGTTCATCTCGAACATGCTGACTTTGCTTTTGCCTCCGAAGACGGCCTGAAGCTTGTCGTCGGCGAGGATCTCACGCTTGTTCTCAGGGTTCTGCAGATTGTTCGCCTTGATGTAGTCCCATACCTTGCTCACCACCTCGGTGCGAGGCAGCGGGGACGAGCCGACGACTGCTGCCAACTCGGGTGAAGGCTGCAGCGGCTTCATCAGTGCCGGATTCGGCTTCTTGGCTGCTTTGGATTCTGTCATTGTGAAACTCCGATGTTACGCGTGTGTGCCATCTGCATGGGCAAGGGGGCGGGACCATGGCGAGCAAAGACCTAACAGTCTCTTAATCCCGGCCTGACCGCTACCCGCGTCTCTGAGCGGTGACTTCGGAATACTAGCGATCAGATTTTCATCAGTTATGCCGTTTGCTTTGCGGTAGGGCTTCTGGTCAGCCACATGGCGCCGCATTCCCAGCTAGAAACCAGACTCTGAAGGTCGGACGAGGAGCTTGGGACAGCAGTGCATCCGTGCTGATCCCAAGTCTCGTCTTCAACCGCTCTGAGCAGCAGCTAAGCCAGCATGAGCAAATTTTCTTACGAAGGCAAGATGCTGAATTTTGCCAATGATCAAGTGCAGATCCCAACTACCCTGCGGCTGTAATCCCGGTGCTACCCCCTCCCAAGACCTTAGGCGGGGTCTGAAGGTTTCTGCAGCGGCACAGTGTACAGATATTGAATTGCGCTAAGATCGGCGTCCATCGGCTTCCAGTCTTTGATTAGCCTCAGCTTTCCGCCCGACAACTGATAACCGCTCTCTGTTTGCTCAACCCGTATAGAGTGCACAATGAACAGATGCGTTCTCGAACCGTCCTGCCTCGCAGCCTCAACCTCATTGCGAGTCACGATTACACCCTCACCAGGCGTCTGCGTACCTTTAACCTCGACCCGGAACTCAACCCCTGGAGCTTTGCAAACGAGATCGTAGGGTTGAGTGGTAGATGTGTCCTCTACCAAATATCCACGCTTCTTGTAGTATGTGGCAGCCATCTTCATCGCACGTGTTTCCACGAGTTTGCGAATCTTAGGATCGAGTTGGTTACCCTGTCGCGCGGCTCTCCTCGACACTTTTCCTTTGGCTGAGATTGTGGTTGCCACAGGTAGGCCTATGCCCCTCGGGTCCCATTGATAGATTGCTCTTAGAGCCCCGTGAGCCTCAGGGTCATAATCAAGAGCCTCAAACAGAATATGGACCGGATTGTTGGACGCCTTGTCGACTTCCTTTGCCACCAAGCGCCCACAATATAGGAAGGGTTGTGTGACGCCTTTTATCTTGTCATGGATGCGCGCGAAGAGCACCACTTCGACAGCACCGTTGATGATCTGGACAATCTTAGGCGATCGCTGATGCTGATTGTTCTGGCTGTCCCAATGAAAGAACTCCTTCTCGAAGTAGTCATTGTACTTGTGGCTCTCGTCCTTGTTCACCTTATCCAGTGTCACAAAGAGAATTGTCGTTTGAGGCGTATAAAAGAGACCCTCTCGGCTAAGCGCTACCCGATCATCTCCAATGATACTCCCAACCATATGGCGGGTGTATGGCTGGCCCAGTTTGAATGTGCTGGAGATCATCACCCCTCGCGTTAATGTGCTTGTGAAATTCAAGATGCTCGCCTCGACAGCACGAAGCGACGCAGCGACTTCTACTGAAGTGTTGTTACATCGAAGAATATTGTCAAGGAGCAGCCTCCTTTAAAGGCAGTGCCGCCTTACGCTTCTCTCTGAAGATCGCTGTGTAATCGTGGCTCGCCTAGCTGGTTGATAAGTTCTGATTTGGAACTTGCAGGATGGTGTGCAGGGAAGTTTATGAAGACCATGCAGTCCCCACTTAGGCTCTTGCCTTAATCCCGGCAGCCTCTGCTAGAATAGAAGCGGGGGTCATCGGATGTACCATTTACTTTTCTTCATGTTGATGCTGCTTGCAGCTGGTCCGGCTGCGGCCCAGAATCGCTCGCCGGAATACCACTCAGCTGCTCAAGCGTGGTCTAGCCTTGACCGCTTTGAGAGAGTTCGAATTCAAGTGCTTCTGGCAGCGTCCGGACACTGGAACTCTGTTCCTAATCAAGATTTTAGCCAGCGCCTCTTTGAAGCCGTCACCAGATTTCAACGTGAGAATGGCTTTGAGCCAACTGGCTATCTCCCGCAGCCCCAGGTCAGTCAACTTGTTGGTCTCGCTCGCCCCGTACTCGCCATGTGGGGCCTGAAGGAAATCAGGCATCCAACCCGTAACGTTACCATTTGGGCTCCCCTCGGGCTCAATCTGATATCTGAGCGCAAACCGCAGGGACTTGAGTTCCGGGATCCCCAGCGCCGCGTATGGCTGGACTACAAGTATTTTGAGGGTGTGAACGTACAAGCTGCCTATCCGGTGCTCTTGGCCAGTGTCCAAAGGCAAGGGTCCGTCATCCAATATAAGGTCCTGCGACGCGACTTCTTCGTGATCATGTCCTACAAGGATGGTGTGTCCACATACTCGCGCTACCACAATGACGGTAATGGTGCGCTTGGATTCTCGTTTAGCTGGAATGGTGAGAACGGACAGGTCTACGGTGAGCGGTTGGTGACGCTCATCTCAGCATCTCTTTATGCAGAAGCGACAGGCACGCCATGGGTAACACCACCCGATTACAGCCAAGAGGTCGCTTCTACTCCGCCGCCGGCGCACCCTGCACCGCTACCTACCCCAACGCCCAAATCAGACGAAGATGATAAGGTCTCTTCTGGAACCGGCTACTTCGTCACCGGGTCTGGTCATGTCGTGACCAATCATCACGTCGTGAAGGGCTGCTCGACTATTGCTGTTTTTTCTGGTGATCAGCCCGCCGCCGAAGGTCGTCTCGTCGGGAGCGATGAGACGAACGATCTCGCTGTTCTGAAAACCGAGATCAAGCCACAGAAGATCGCTAACCTGCGGATTGGCGCACGGCTCGGTGAGCCTGTGGCGGTGTTTGGCTATCCCCTCTCTCAGGTACTGGCAAGCTCAGGCAACTTTACCCTCGGCAATGTTACGGCTCTTGCCGGAATGCGGGACGATGCTCGTCATCTTCAAATCTCTGCTCCTGTTCAGGCCGGGAACAGTGGTGGCCCGCTTGTCGACGCGAACGGAAACCTAGTTGGAACTGTGATCTCGAAGCTCAATGCTATGAAGGTCGTTCAGGCGACCGGCGACATGCCACAGAACGTGAACTTCGCCATCAAATCTTCCGTCGTAGCAAGCTTCTTGGAAAGCAGAGGCATCACCTACGAGTCGAACACGTCCTCAATGGCCCTTGCTCCAGCGGATCTTGCCGACCACGCCAAAGCGTTGAGTGTGATGATCCTCTGTAAGTAAGATTGAGGCCATCATAAGCGATCATCATAGGGGACGCACATTAGCGGCGCGCCGACCAGATCCACAATCCAATAAAAGAGCGCTTTATTGTATGCGCATCTTGGGACAGTGATTATCCCATTGTGTCGAGGAACCTCCTATGCGTCACCTCTTTGGGCTTGCCACCTTCAGCTTCCTGAACCTTGCAGCTGTGACTGCCTACGCGAATGATACGATGGCACACTTCGCTGCCGGAGAACTCGTCTTCACTCAGACCGACGCGGTAACCATGGTCTCGGAAGACCTCTTTCTCTCGACCGACGAAGTCCGAGTCGCTTATCGCTTTCGCAACCTGACATCTCAGGACGTCACCGGAACGGTGGCCTTTCCGATGCCAGAAATTCGCCTCACGATGTCGGATGCAGACTACCCCGACGGGCCTGCGTCAAATCCAATGCGTTTCTCAGTCACTGTTGATGGAAAGCAACTCCCCGTTCAGTTCGACGCCAAGGCGCTAGTCGACGGGAGGGATGTCACTCGTAGTCTGCGAGAGCTCAATATTCCGGTGCCGCCCTTCGACGAGAAGGTCGATGCTGCCCTGAAGAGGTTGGACCCTCAGACCGTCACCCGATTAGAGAAAGACGGAATTATCGAGATCCAGGAGTTGTATCAGGGCAATAAGCGATACCAGGAAGCGCACCCTATTTGGGCGTTAGCTGGTTCGTACCATTGGCAACAAACCTTCCCAGCTGGACGCGACACCATCATCCAACATCGTTATAAGCCCAGCGTCGGCGCTACGGTGCTATCCTTGGACGCGATGGTCGACGCCAAAACGGTAGAAGACATGTACCTTGTCGGAGAGAACTCCTGCATGGACAAGGACTTCATCAATGGAGCTAAGAGATGGGCTGCCCGTCAACTCAAGCAGGGTGGCGGTGGCAGCCAGCGTATGCTCGAGTACATCCTGATCACGGGCGTGAACTGGGCAGGACCCATTGGAACCTTCACGCTGACAGTCGATAAGGGTCGCCCCGACAATCTCATCAGCTTCTGCGGAGAAGGCGTTAAGAAAATTGCTCCGACGCAGTTCCAGATGATCAAGAAGAACTTCAAACCCACGCAGAATATTTCGGCGCTGATCCTCGACACCGGCCGCTAATCGTCTCGTCATCGCTGGATATGAGAGGAAGCAGATCGCGGATGCGAGGGCTTTTGCCCTGTGAGCCGTCTTACCACGATCTCGCTAACCACGGATCAGTGGGTGGACTGGGAAAGAAACTTCAGAATATCCTGCGGCTGATCAATTGTAGGCTGATCCACCCGATCTTTCACCTTGTAACCGAACGATCGAGCAAACTCGGGCCCGCCTGTCATCATGGAATCGAAAATCCGGCCATGGCAAACGGCAAAGTATTGAGCCAGCGATACCGCGTTGGCATGACCATAGCGCCCGTCATCGTCGAGCGTTAGGAAATCGACGAGATACTTGCTCTCAAATGGCGAGATGACCGCTGGCAACTGCTTAGAGCAGAATACGAAGGTTAGACCAGCTTCAGGAAATCGAGTTTTCTTTCTCGGATTCTGCATCGAGAACGACCAGGTCTCACCAACCACCCTGAAGAGCACACCAGCCTCATGAAACAGAGCAGGCTCAAAATACTTGATCGTCGGGGTGACGCATTCACCCATCTGACACCAATCTGGCAATGGCTTTGCAATCGGCTTGCCAGGCAAACGTGCCGATGACTGGGCTATGGCATGCCCAGCGGGGGAGATTAGAGTAACTGCAAGGATCGCAGTCGCGAGATACCTCAAAACTGACATGATAGTCACCCGTCATGTGAACGATCTTCAGAGCGGAACTAAAGCACGCAAGAGAAAAACTGCGGATTAACAGCCGATCTGTTGCCGGATCTTATCAACCTGAGCCTTCGACCGACACACGCTTTCACACGGGATACCATCCCTGTCTCGATCAGCCCCACTATAGCCACCGCACCACATTTCGACAGCTTCCTGGCAGGTGCTGGCGGCGCTGCAACTTCGACGCTGCGCCATCATGAAACCTTTCACATGATCGACGCTCGACTTCGCCGGTTGATCCAAGGAGTTTCCCGTCGCTGTTGCTGGTCCAACCATTGTCATTGCGGCCAATGCCGCGATCAGTACTCTTCTCATCAAAGGCCCCCTAGCCTCCTGGAGCCCGCCAACCGGCGACCCTCGCCTCTTCTTCCGTGCAGAACCAGCGCTCACCGCTGGATTCATCGATGTTCGTCTTGGCGTAGCTCCTGCTGCCGGGCACATGATAGATCCTGCCCGAGCTCGAGATGTTGCCTTTGATGGCACATTTGCGGTCTGCTCCCGTCGAAGCCTCCGACGGGAGACGCTCGCCACGGCGCCAATTCCACGGCTCCACGAATTTTCCGGCCCACAGTCCGCGCTTGGCTTTGCGCGCGTCTACCTCTTCATCGGAGTAGCGGCCATCGGAATATTGCTTGTACTCGAGCGCCCAGCCTTGGCGGATCAATTCAGCATTAATCTCGCGACCATTGGCTTGGCACACGGCGACGATCCGACCGTACCGGTCTCGATCTTCTTCTTGGCAAACCACTCGGCCATTGCGGCCAATTAGAGCTGCCAGGGCGTCCGCCGCTTGGGAGCCGCACAGATACCGCTTACCTGCAGCATCTTCGCAGGTCTGCTGTCCCTCTGAAGTGTCGACGCCATAGAGGCGGATCCGCGCGGACTGGCCGCGGATCGACAAGGTGTCGCCATCAACAACATCCGCCTGACCTGAAAACGTCTGAGCCGAGGCGACGGACGAGAGGATCAGGGGGAGCGAGAAGGCGAGGAGAGTTAGAGACTTCATTCCTCACAAATGCACGAAGGTGTAGGTCATATCAATAGGCAGCAAGTATCAACTCTTATCGTGGAACTCCTACTGCGTCGAGACCGACCGCTGTGGCCGCTTCTAGGCTCCCGTGATGTGCCATTGAACCCGAGGTCCACGACGAGCTCGCAACCACTTCCATTGACCCTTGGTTTCGCCTTGCCCCTCTCACTCAATGAGCTCTGTCATGATGCGTAGCATCGTCCGTACGTGGGAAGCTTGGTTGAACGCCCCCGCCCTCTTCGTAGCAATACAAAAACTCGCGGCGCTTGTTACCTTTGATGGCACATTTGCGGCCCTCACCGCCCGCACCATAAAGCTGCTTCACCACGCTCCGCCCTTGTTAACACGAGCGGAGATGCAGGCTCAGCGCGACGGTATATGCTGCGGAACTGAGAGACCGTCCGGCCGCCGTGGCGGCAATGGCGCGAGCGTTGTGGTTGTTGCTTCGCCTACGGTCTGTGCTTGCTGCGACGCAACAGGGGCCTCTCGGGTTAAAAGCCAACCAACGGCCAGCATTCCGACTATGAGCACGCCGATACCAACCCGATTTCGGCGTGGGTGCGACGGTCGAACGGTATCGAATTGAGCCATTGAGCGACGCTGTGGAGGCGCATCAGATGGCCGCTTTCTAGCGCCCTTATGCCGATGAACATAGGAGAGACCCGTTCCCGGCAAAGAGGCTGTCGAAGTGACACCGCGCTTACTGACGGTGACCGTGAGAGGGCCGCCCCCGTATGACGTGGAAACACCCCGCTTCGACACGTTCAGCCGGACGCCGGGAAACACTCTGACCCGCCAACGAAACCCCATGACAGCGCTCCATCACCAGCGCGATATCCTCCAACGCGGGGCACGCTTGCTGTTGTTAGGCTATCCTTGTCCGCATCCGTCGAGAAAGTCGAGATTGTTTTATCGGTCGCCGCAGATTCCGCCCCTCTGCCACCGCCTCACAAGTAAAAAGCCCATGCTTATAGCTGCCGTTCGCTCACACCTTAGGGGCCCCGCCTCCCTTAGCGCCACCATGCATCCTGCATCGCTTCTTCCCGCTCATCCGGACACCGAAAAAAGTCTGACCTTTCGCCGGGTTCATCACCTATCTAGACGATTTGGGCAAATCGAACCTACGCAATCCACCTCGTAGTTGCATCGGTGGATGCTGCTACCGTTATGACCATGGCTTGGCGCCTTCGCAAGCGAGCCATGGCACGCGGGACCCACCTAACCCGTAGACAGGCGTTTCAACGCAAGGCTATGCAAAACGCCGTCCGCGAGACTCAAGCTAGTTGTGGAGCATCCTCACAAAGCCTCGAGCTGTGTGAGGATGATGCAGTACCAATCGGCCTCTAAGCAGATCACTTGAGGAACCGTTAGTGAGCTGCGACTGACCTCTCGGTTCGCACAATGAGCACGCGCCTCTTACGACCGTTCACTTCGAACTCGGTCTCATCCTCCTCAGTCAAGCCAACCAGTTCCTTTCCAAGCGGAGAATTTACAGCCAGAAAACCGTTCGTCAGATCGTCACGGGTAGGGCTCAACACGAACGTCGTTGTCTTGTTATCATCAAGGTATCTTATGACGACTCGATCACCAACGCGGATTCCGTTCGAGGGGTCGGTGATCCCTTCAGCACTTTTGATGTCTATCTCATTGTGCGTCTGAGTCCGAGGCTGGGTTCTCTGCTCGGGCTCGTTTGACTTGAACGTATTACCTTTCGCATGTGCTTCCGGCTCCGTGATATGAGCAGTGAAAACCCCACCACCGACAGCTACTTCGGATGGCTCAACCCCATGGCGCTCCAACGTTGCGAACAGATCATCCATGCAGCTATCGGGGTCGAGCGTGAAACTCGATGCCCAGCAGCGCCAGAAGCGCCAGCCAACCCGCTCCAAGATGCGCTGACGGCGCATATCGTCCGCCCAGCGCTCCGGACCATGGTACTGATCCCCATCACACTCAACGGCCAAGCGCCGTCCGTTTGCTCCCTCGACGACGAGATCGATGCGGTACCCCATGGCGCCGACCTGAGGCGTGACCTGGTAGCCCCGTTCCAGGAGGCGGCGCAGCACCTTCCGCTCGAAGTCCGACTCGCACATGGCCTCAAGGTCACCTGTCGGCGTAGCAGCACCGGCCATCGGGTCACGGAAATGGCGGATCACCCGCGCCTTCAGATCATCGGGCTTGAGTTCCTCCTCACGAATCGAACGAACGAGCACAAGACGGTCGCGGGCGCGGGAGAGCGCGACGTTGAAGCGCTGCTCAAACTGGGCTGCCGTCTGAGCCTGTTTACTGTTGGGATCAGCAATCATGGACAGGAAGACGATATCGCGCTCGTTACCTTGGAAGGTGGCACTGTCACCGCAGGCGATACGGTGACGCAGCATGACATCTTCCCCCAGCTCATCGAGAAGCATGCGGTTGATGAGGGCGGCCTGCTTCGCTCCGATTAGAGATACCACGCCGATCGTGCGCCAGCGGTCCTGTGCCTCGATACGAGCAAGGACAGGATCCTCAACAATCTTGCGGATCTCACTGACGATGACCTCCGCCTCGCGCGGATTCTGCTTATCCCCCTGGCGGCGCCCGTCCGGCACGTAAATGTCAACGAGCGGCGGATCGAGCCGTTCATGCGCTGTTGGCACGCGCAGCGGCACCAGCGGCTCAGGGTAGAACTGCATCGAGAACCGGATAATCGGCTCGACACACCGAAAGTGCTCCTTGAGCATGACCAGCTTGTCCGGGAACATGACTTTGGCGAGGTCGTAGAGCGAGGCTCCTGGAAGCAGCAGCGTCTTGAAGGGCTGCCCTTTGAGGAAGCCGTGCTCAAGGCGGTCGATCTTCGCATTCTCGATGAAGGCGGCTGTTGGGCTCACCTGCTTGTCGTCACCGACCACAAGGATCTTCTTGCCGCGAAGGAGCGCTGGAACCTCACGGATGTCGGATTGGGAGGCCTCGTCCATGATGACGAGGTCGAACGAGCCGACATCGCCGGGCAACTGCTCCGCGACGCGCCATGTCGGCATGATCCAGCACGGAATGGCGTCATAGCACTGGGCCATGGCACTGCGGGCGTCACGGCGGTGCCGGACAGCCCCTTTGCCAGTGCCCTTGCCGGTCTTGCGCAGGGCTGTGGCGAACATCATCAGCGCAGAGCGCACTGGTCCTGACATGGAGCGACCAAGCTCATAGAAAGTTCGCTCGCGCACCACCCGCTCGAAGGTCTTCCTGATGTCAGCATCAAGGCGGACCCTCTCGTCAGCGAGACTACGCAACTGGTTCCGATCATCAATCCGCGCCAGATATGCCGAGGCTGCGGCCCAATCCCATGCCTCACGCCAGTCGACAGGGATCAAAGCATCCGTCTCGCCCTCGACTGGCTCGGTGGCCAGGCGACGGCTCCAGAGAGGAGCTCCCGCATCGCGGATCCGGCCTGTGACGGTACGGACAAGCACCAGATGGTTCTTGTGCTGATTCAGATCATCGATTTGGCGCCTCAAGGCGCCCCAAAGGCGGGCGACGGTCTCCGTCTCGATATCGGATCGGCCCATCGCCTCACCTAGCAGGTCACGGGCAAGTTTTCCGATCTTGCCTGATGCATCCGAGAACAGACCCTCGAGCCGGGATACTTCAACGCGCGCAGCAGCGAGCTGTGCGGAGGCCGCCGCATTCCGAAGCGCCTCCTCGGCCTGCTCCATCCGAGCAGGATCGCGCCAGAGATCCCGAGGCGAGCTTGCGCCAGGCACAACTTGGCCGAAGACCTCCTCGATCGTGCGCATAGCGCCAGCCCCCTCGACAAGGATGGCATTCAGGAGGCCAACGCGTTGTTCGATCTCCCGCGCCGAGCCCGCGACTGGAGCCCCAATCTCCTCGGCCAGCGCCCGCCACCGGACGCCCAGTGAAGTGACTTGCTCCCGCCAGATGAGATATTGGCGAATGTGATCCCAGTCCTCACGAGCAGCCGGCACGCGTCCTTGCACCTTAATGGCCTGCACAACCGGCCGGAGTGCCTTCTCGCGAAAGGCAAAGAAGCCAAAGACCTCCTCGCCGTTGGCGAGGCGGCCAATCAACGCGGTCGCCTCAGCGGCCGCGGGCTCGAAGGTATCAGGCAGCTCCACCGGCTGGGCCAGGTAGCGCTTCCGCTCCTCGACAAGCGGCTTTGCGTCCTCCGCGAACCGCAGGAGCAGATCGAGCGCGCCGGCTCCTCGCTCACCAGCGATCGCATGCTGAGCCACCGGCTCAAGCCAGGGATTGGCTTTGGTGAGCGTCTGAACACGTTGCAGGGTCTCAAGGGCTTCCGCTCCTCGCAGCGCCTGCCCGATGGCGCCAACTGAGCCGATGCGGATCGTCAGCGAGCTATCTCGTGCGGCGGCCTCCGCGAAGCGCTCGGACCGGACGAGGTCCTCATGCAGCTGGGCAATGACCTCCCCGTCGGGCAGATCCTCAACCGACGGGAGCACCGCATCTAGGTGCTCAAGCCGGGAACCGAGGGTCACACGCGCCGCTTGAAGGGCGGAGATCTCATCGTCTGACAGACCAGCATCCTGCGCGGACCGTTCCGGGCGATCCTCGAACCACCTGTGTTGCTCTGCCGAGGAGACAATCCGTTTTGCAAGCTCTGCGGGCCGCTCGCCAGCCATAGTCGGGGCAAGCTGCAACAGGGCGCAGCGCTCAATCTCCCTATCGACCTCCTCAAGCCGGGCCCGGAGGCCAACGACAGAAGCTTCCAGGTCTCGGATCAGACGCGACTGCTCACTGGGCTTGATGCTCTCGACGACAGACTGCAGGAGGCGCACAGCCGTCTCGAGTTGCTTAAATCCTTCTCGCTCCGTCGCCGTGATGCTGATCGCGAGATCCCGCACCCCTTCGGGCAGCTGGTTTCGCAGGACCGCAAGGGCAGGCTCGCCATGCGACACAACCAGGACCCGCCGGCCCGTGGCCATGTAGTGGCAGATGATGTTGGAGATTGTGTGCGTCTTGCCCGTGCCGGGTGGTCCCTGGACAACGATGCCATCGGTGCCTTCCAGGCGCCGGACGATCTCGATCTGGTCATCGTTGAAGGGCTTGGGGAAGAAGAGGTCAGTCGCCTCGGCCGGAGGCGCCGCTTCGGCTGTCCCGCCAACGGTCTCGCCAACGCGATTTCCCAGCGGAGCCCAGATATCATCTGGATGCGCGGTGGACGGCCCCATCACGAGTGTCTGGGCTGGGCCCGGCAACGAGCCCTCCTCAGCGGCTTTCTCCACCGATTTCTTCAGGTTCTCAAGATCGGCCAGGATGAAGCTGTCGGACCGCCTCCGGGCAAACAGAACCCAACGGTCCGAGACGGTCAGGTGCTCGCCGGCTGACGGCACCGGCTGGTCGGGTCCCAATGCCTGGCGATCGGGCAAATATACGCCTTCGGCATCCAAACGAGCCTGACAGGCACGAAGGATAGGCTCGAACCCCTCGCGCCGATAAGGAGAGACACCCTCATCCGCATCGACGGCCGCGATCGCCCGACGAGACGCGTCCAAGGCCAGGGAAACCCCTTCCACACCGAGTTCTTCGAACGGGCGCATGTTGACGCTCGCTGTCGCGGCCCGGGGCCTAACCTTAATCTCACCGCCGGCACGATCGTCAATCTCGATTTCCACGAGACGCTCGACCAGAGGCAGGTCGACCTCATTGCCATCCCTGAGCCAGCGGGAGAGCCCCATGCCCCAAACAAGCTCGAAGGACTTGTCCCCGCCTCCGAGCTCAGCGAGCTGGGTGATCTCAAACAGCCTCTGATACAACGCCAGTGATCGGCGGACCGGACGTTCCGTTGTCGACCAGGGTAACCATTGTTCGGTGATCCACGTCTCGGCGGCGATCTTGACGTCGGGGCAATCCTCCAGGCGCAGGCGCACATCCCAGCGGGAAATAGTCTCGTCCTTCTTGATGGCTTCCGCCACATCCTCCGGTCGCACGGCTCCGGAGGCCAGAAGCTCATCCCGTTCCGTCTCTGTCACCGTACGAAGCAGGTAGTCCCGGAGTTTCGGCTCCCGCTCTGGATCAGGGGTGATCTCCAACCAGTCGGCTGCAAGCTCTGTCGGTGCGGGAGGATCGCTGCGCCGGAGCCGCTCCACGGCGAGCCACACCGGGCCATCCTCGTCCACCAGATCGTGACGAACCCCAGGCATGGCATGCAGTTCATGCTGATGCAGTACAAAGGTCTGTCCGGTTGGAAGCCGGTGCTCGGAAAGCCGCAGGGCCGGGCGCTCGTCGAGCCTGACCACTTGCTCGACATATCCCAGGAGGTTGTGAAGGCGCTCAGCGGCAGATGCGACGGTATCAGGTGCAGACATCATGTTCTTTGGTTTGCTTCGTTCCTAGCCCCTCGAACGAAGCTTTGTTGCTAGGAGACTCATCTGAGCGTCCGGTACTCGTCAAGCCTAAAGTGTTGGTCCACTAGCGTCACAGTGACCACGGCAAGGCGAGCGGGCGGGCAGAGTTCCTCGCCCGCACTCCGCCCGCGAATTTGAATGAAGGCCGCCTCAATCAGGTGCTGGCGGAACTTGAGGTCCTGGCGGACACAGAGGTGAACAGTGCCTTCGCAAAGGGGGCCCAGCGCATCGCCGCAGAAGGGTCCCTAGACCGTCAGGACCTTCTCAAGGGCTCTATCATTCTCGATGCTTCCGAGCACATCCGCCTCAGGATTGAGCGGGAGAAGGTTGAGGCGAACCTGTGTGAGACGCGTGCAGCGCTTGTGCCCCCAGAATTGCCTCGCGCCCTTGAACTGGCAACAAAGGATGCGGCGTCGGCCGCAACCTCATCGCCGTATCGCTATTTAAAGAATGGCGGGATGCTCGTTGCGACCCGTGCTTCGCTTGCGTGGTGCGGGGAAGAAGAGCACTACGGATTTGTAGCAAACCACGTCCGCACGATGCCATGGTTCTCATTGGTGTGGGATGAAACGATCTTGTCCGGCGTTCCGTTGGATAGCTATACGAGCGTCTCGATCTAAACTCTCGACTTGTCCCATGCGCTGTGACCGTGTTCACGGTCTTCGGCAGCCACTGATCAAATACATCGTCGGAAGGCTCGTTTAGACCATGTCTCACTTGGCTTAAACACGAAAGCATGAGGGCAAGAGTATCACCTACTGCGGCCTATCGAAGACCAACCTTTCTCCAGCCTGAGCTGCTGATCCGGAAACGAAATCAGGTTCGCAGCTTGGCTGCGGGGGCGCCGTCAGATCCCGCCGCCTCACATTTAGCGATGAAGAAGTCACTCCAATATGGAGCCAATACCGGATGGAGCATAAATGACATCTCAAGTAAGATCACTTTCATGCGTTTGATCAATTCTGACAAGAAATTACTATTATTGCACAAGTTATTGCAGGATATTTAATTAATATTGCCTAATCTCCACCTGCCAGGTACAATCTTTGTCGCAGGCCGCTATAATCACCTACACTTTTCAACAGATTGGCTTCCGCTTCACGCCAAGGTGAGAACCTAAGGTCAAGCAAGGACGTGGTATGAAGGCTGAAACTCTCGCACGAAGCACTGCACAGGCAATGGGAGTGCGTGACTTCCTTGAACGTTGGAACACCGGCGAAGGGAGTCTGATCTCCGATTTGGGCGATTTGGATATGGCCCTCTACTATGCGGAGGAGACTGATAGAATTTGGCACATAGCCATTATCCAAGCGGAGACACATGGAATCCATGCTGAGTTCATGGATGCCTTCGGATCCTTGGTTCAACCCGCAATTAATAAGACATTCACATCAGGCCTGAAGAACCTCTGCACGAACTGGGCGCGGAAGGCGGCGAGCATCTCTCCGTTGCAGCACGGTTTGACCAGCCCTTTTGACGACATTTCAGGATGGATCTCGTGGTGCCTCTCCAATGTCGAATGGCCGTACTTCGCGAGGCCCATGGGCGAGTGTCTTCTACCCGAAGAGCAAGAGGAGCAATTATTGCGCCACGCTCTGGCGCAGGAGTCTGAGCTCGCCATCGAGCGAGGTTGGGTCTCTGGCACCCTGCAATTGAGACCTCGCACGTTGCGCAATTGAATCAAAGGATCACACGGTTTGATCTGTAAGCAGCCGGATGGTTAGTCACCATGACAAGCTCTCTCGACAGTGCGTGCTGGCGACTAGGATCGCGGCCCGTGCGAGGTGATGGCGAATAAAGTTGCCGGCCTGGCAGCCTGAAATCTTGTCCTAGGGAGGAGTATGCGCCGTGACCACCATGCTCCTTCGCCACCTGTCGGGACAAAGATTTTTACTCAGCCCGTAGGACTATCAGCTACTGAGCTATTCAACCACGATGATACTGGCGATGAAGTCCTGCAACTCGAATTCACCGGTTTCAGGCTCGAATCCTGTCACGGCGATGTGACAGGCGGATCGCTGCCATGTCACGATGCTTTTCATCCCATGCACTTTGAAATGCTGCCAGGCGGCAAAGGATGCAAGGTCGGTCGCAACCTCATCGCCGTATCGTCCCTTCAAGAAAGGTGCGATGCTCATTGTGAGTGGTTTGTCGCCCGCGTATTGCGGGGAAGAAGAGCACTGCGGAAATGTAGCAAACCACGTCCACACTACCCCGTGGTTCTTGTTGGTGTGGAATGAAGCGATTTTGTCCTGCGGTTTGGTGCGCGCCCAAATGAGGGGGAAGCTGACTTTGGCCTGTTGCTCGCCCGGTAGAGATAGGGGTGTCTTGACGAGCACGAGGTATGCTTTCCATAGCCCCTGTTGGCTAGGCTCGTCCCCTTGCGCAACGATTGCGTTGACTGCCTTGGGCAACCATTGATCAAGGACATTGGCTGGAAGGTCGGTCTGTGCCCTGTCCAGACTGCTTTGAACACGAAGGCATGCGGGTGAGAAGATCACCCGCTGAGACTCGTCGACGGCGCTTACCACTTGTCTGGGCCTTAATCGGCTCTCTTGATGGGCCGTCCCTGTCCTGCCGCTTTGGCGCATCCATTGCCCCCTGCCCTACTTCTCGCGATGAATGCCCCCGGCGTAAATGAGCACCTGCAAGCCGGGGGACGAGCCTTGGATAGGTTTCATGTCGCCGGCGGTAACAACGGCGGGGGCAAGAAGAGCACCTTCGCACCGCTGTCGATGTGTTCGTGATGTGCACCCTCTTCGGCTTCGTCCGACATGAGCTGGATCTCACCATCGACCAGCCACCAATCACAATAACGGCGGTAGAGCTTACGGGCGTGCAGTGTATCGCCATCTTCGGCGATGGCCGCGATGATCTGCTCGAGCGTGATATAGCTAAACTCGACGTTCCAAGGTGCTGCCTTCGCAAACTTGCATTGATACTGCGCCACCTCTCGAACCCGCTGATTGTGCTCGGGCCCAACCAACATCAGGGTCCCTTCTGCATACTGGTCCTGATGCAGCATCCTTTCGGCCATGAAGTGCAACCGCAGCAATTGCATCGACCGGTTCTTGCCGAAAGACCTGGATCGGGGTCGGGCGCCAAGGCTAGATGCTCGAGCAAGCTCGGAATAGCGTGCCTTGATGTTCTCGAGCGGGTCGATGAAGCCATCCGCGTACTTGATCTGAAGGGCAATGAAGCCCCTCTTGCCTTGGGGCAAGCTATAGCGAACGAGGACATCGAAGGCCGTGCTGCCGGTATCATAGGCGCCGCCCCGTGGTCCTGGGACATACGCGAACTGAATGTCCTCAACGGTCACTTGCCGGCCTGAAAGCAAGCGACGGAAGACGGCTGTCGCAAGGTCGCGATGAAGCTTGAGATGCCCGAACATATTGAAGGCCACTTGCTGGGGAGATAGCAAGTTGAGGTACAGGTCCTCGGGATTGATCGTAGTCCCGATCTCATGGTCCATGAGTTCACGACGAACGAGGGTCGCGATCTCACGCGATAAGAATCCGCCCCCTGCCCTGCCGGTGGCCGGTGCTAAGCGTGATCCCAAGGGTTTGTGCTCGCTGTCGGACCCGGGAGATTGTCCAGCCGGATAGCCCCGGTCCTCACGCCAAAGGCTCTGTAACAACCGGGCGGCGGATTTGAATCCATTGTCCGCATGTCGGTAGCACTCATGTCGCTCAAGGACCTCGGCTGGCACGACGGGAATATGGGGGATGGGGCCAAGGCCCATGGGGTCAAAGAAGGTGCTAATCATGAAACATCCTGGAACCGCGGTGCTGCGGTCAAGGACTGTTCCGATTGAAGTATGAGAAGTTTAGACGTTTTGCGGAATGCGGCAGACCCGGACCAAGGCCGGATCTGATCTAAATTACCCCTCGCAAACTTAAATCCATGACGGTGTACGACGAAACAGGACCTCAGTTCTGGGGTCAGCATTGTGGTCAAAAATACCGCCACCAATTGCGTCCCTCGAATGGCCTCGATTACCTCCTCTGAGCAACAATTGAATGAGTAACAGTCTTGTTCGATGACGCTCACCAGAGGGACCGGACCGGGAATTTTACAAAATCGTCGAGAGTCGCCATTAGTGCATCTACTTCCCGAAACGTGAACTCCTCTTCATAGTACGCCTCCCAGAGGACCCAAAGGGCACGCCCGATCTGCTCACCGTGATCCAAAAGTGGGAAGTAATTCGCTGCAAATAGGCGCTGTCCATATGCTTCCGGACCAAACTTTCGCATGGCAATGACGTAGAACAGACCAGGGCCACGGGCCTCCTCAACAGGAGTGTCGATTTGACCAGGCTCAACGCCAAATGCCCAATGCTGTCGGTCAGGTTCGTCCATAAAACGTATGGTGTCGACCTTCCGCAGGAAAGGGTCTTTCTGGTATCTACTTATTAGAAAGTCAGCGGCATCGATGGGCATGAAGACTGCCATAACTGGGTACCTTGAGTGAAAAAGTTACTGCCTGCGCCGTTCATGAAACGCGCATATTGCTCTTAGCTCGCGTCTAGTCGTCAGTCCCCAAGTCCGTCATCTTTTGAGAACGAGGCAGAAGTTCTTGACTGCCCCCGACTGGGACATTGACGCTTACGCTGGGCGTAATGGTTTTGTAGTTTGCTGAAGCCAGCGGAAACGCCACGTAGTCTCGGAGGGGTGGCGTCGCGGATGCGCAATGTACATGCACCCTAAACTGGATGTGTATCTCCCCCTGAGTTGCTCAAGGGAATGAACGGGTGGAAAATTTTCGAGGTCCTGAAATCCTTGTTCGATTACGGACAGGACGTATGATGACGTCTTGCCGCAATACAGGTATTGCCCCCAAGCGATCCACAGCACTCGCGCGGTTCTCTCGCCGATATCTAATGCAAGATTATCATCCATCACGAACAGGCGTCGCTCTAAGGCGTCCCATGTGTGGCGACGCACGACAATCAAATATGCATTAGTGTCATTGGCACTTTCCAGTTCATCGTCGAACGGCTCTCGAATCCGATGGGATAAATCCCTATTGCCTTCAAAGTATTTCATGTCAGATGCACGAATTTCAGGTCGACACTCATCATAACCTTTAAGGACACCGTTCAACTCAATTGCGGTAAAGCTACCCATTGGAACTCCTTATAATGCATGTTATTGCGGATTTATCGGAGCTCACCCCATAGTCCCGTTGGAACAGCTGACAGCGTTCCTTGATGCAGGGCTTGGCGTGGCACGCGGATGTTAGGCGCAACTCTGCGCCTAACTGTTAGTTGGGGCGAGGGCGAGAAGCTAAAAGTGCCCACCGCGGTAACGCCATTCTATCCCAAACCGAACTCCCAGCGTTTCTCTCTGCGGTAGGGAACGAGGCGATCTTTTCGCTGGACAGCTGCCATGCCCTTTAACCTGAACGCTAACAAACTGTCATGGATTGCTGATGCAGTTTCACGTCAAAATCGACAAACTTAGATATCAGGGTCAATTCTCATCACCGCGTACATCGCCCTCACGGCCATGATTATGACTCGAACGCTGACCTCATAGACTTGCGTATTCCATACAGCCCACAGAACTCGTCCGACTATTTCGTCGTGTGCCCCGTTGAAGAGTTCCCCTAGTTTTTGCCGTTCGGTATCCCAAAAAGAAAAGCTCCGGCGCTCGAACGCATCAGGTGAGTGCTGACGCACCACAACTAGACGGACAGAAGTCTCTGGTTCCGTCCTTAGCTCACCAGGGTATGGATCTCGAATAAGGTATGTACGTCCTGGGTTATTAACGAAAAAGGCATGATCTGCCCTTTGTGCTGACGACTCCATATCAAAGTAGGGCTTGAGGCACGGCTTTTCACCGCAATTCCAGAAGGTCACTGTATGTTGGCTCATATTCATCGTCTCTGTATGTCTGCTGAATTGCAACGGCAGCAGCGATGCTCTCATCCGCTGAGCGACCTCAGATTCATCCAAGGCAGGTTTGTCAGGATTGATCTAGAGTGGCTTTGGAACATCTGCGCCGCTGTCATTTGCGGATAGCTAGTCCTAGGGTTTGGACAAAATCGCAAAAGGAGTAAGACCTATACCGGCCGCTTAGTATATGCTCATGCGAGTTCGATCTTTTCCTTCAATCGCCACCACCACAATGAAGAGCGTCTCAGTTGAATGATGGCATCTATGACAACGCTCACTTCAGTTTCATGCAGATTGAATCCTCCAGCATGATCGTCTGACAATGCCCATAAGCCCAGTCCAACTATCTCTTCGTCGTTGGTCCGGAATACGTCCAAAGCGCTTACGAAATCTGAGTAAGCTATATCGACCTTGAAGAGACGTCGTTCGAACGAACTCGGTCGGCTCTCGCGTACCACTACTATTCTATGCTCGCCGTCCGATAATTGATCGTTGTGGGGTGCTTTCAGCTCTCCAGGGTAGGGGTCACGCACACAGAAGGATCGATGTTGATTCCTCTCAAAAAAAGTCCAGTCCGTTCTATGAATCTCGGGCGCTATATCAAGATAATGGTGGAACGAATTATGTTGTTTGTCGGCACTAATTACAGCCATCGGATTCTCCATCATGGTCGACTTGACCAACCAACCGGGGCATCCCGTCTGATCGGATGCTTCCATATAGTCGACGGTTCTTCGCCGACTCAGTCACACTTGAAAAAATCCGTGGTGGCGTGACGAACTGCTATTCCCGTTGCATTGCGGCCGTATTACTGGACACACTTGTCCAACAAAAATTGCCCGCGTACAGGGTCACCGTACACGGGCATGAACTTGTGGCGTTTTGTAAATGCTCTGGCCAGCGCTGGACCCGTTAGCCCTTATGTACAGGCGGAACCGACGAAGGATAACACTGCGTTGTCCATGCAATGCGGATGAGGGTCATGAGAACACTCTTTTCATCCGGACCTATGATTTGAAGATATGCACGAAGCTGAGCACACAACTGGTTCAAGTGAGGCTGGTCTTCACGTGCGGGCAAGCCAAGCCCTGTTAAGGTCAGGCGGTGTGAATGCCAAAGCACTGTCCACAACTCGACCGATGTGCCCCGCCACTGTCCTGTGCGCTTAGCTTCTTCAAGCCGTTCTTCATATAGGTCGATGGGCTTTGACAAACCCAACGCCTTTGCATGGCGGTACATGTTGCCAATCGCTTGGCTGAAAAGCAGGGATTGGTTCCACGTGAGGGTGCTGGGAATGGACGAAAAGTCGCCGGCCTTAACTTGATCAAGCCACGCGTCATTGTCCGGGAATGATGTTTGATCCATGGGAAGAGAGCGGTCCGTGTTTTGAGCACCGGGGTGGTGCTGCTGTAATCATTCTTCCGGGCTCGCCATCAGAAGTTCAGGCGTGTCGTGTTGCTGAAGAAGAGCAACATGGGAAATGAGGACCGCCGCCCTCTTCAAAATGGTATCGTCTTGGTGAATTGGACGGCACCGATGTGCTGTTGGAAATTGCCGGGAAGCTCTGGGCAGACGACAGCAAAACTGTGGGCTCATACATGCGACGACGAGGGCCCGCCCGTGGCTTGTGCCCTGCACAGCGAGAGCTGCGCTGCCGTCATTGAATAGTCCTGGACGAAGGTCACCTGGTGAGCGCCCGTGACCCGTCTTGCTTCAAGCAAGTGCGCATGAGGTTTGGATATGTGCAATCGCCCATACCAATTTTAGGCGACACTTGGGACTTGCCTGCTGGTTTGCGGGACTGCCTCGACAGAATACTGCTATTTGATAAGTCAAAGCAAGTTTTGATGACTCATAGTCCACCGCAGCAAATGGGGATGGATGTCAGCTGTAGTTGATAGATATAGGTAGAGTGTAGTTGATGATTGTTTGATAGTAGTAGATGGCCTTTCAGATTTGGTTGCGTTTCAAGTACTTTCAACCAGGATCGATAAAATAAATTTTCACCCGCTTCCGGCTGAACATTCTTCGAAATTTGTCGTTTGACATGCATATTTTCAGTCAACCATTCTTAACGTGAGGGACGCAAAAGGGATTCTATCTCGCGCTCTGTTTCTGCATGTTAGGTGCTTTAGGCTTGCAAGTTAGATGTCGTCACGTGAGATTATGGCTCTGATGTCCTCTAGTCCTGCGCTCAAATATACCACAATATAACAAAGCGTTATTTATGAACGATCACCTGTCACTCGATTTGAAATACAGGCCAAGCCGATTTGAGGATGTGGTTGGGCAAAAGCCTGTTGTGACGTTTCTGTCGCGGCTCATTACACGAGGCAAAATCCCGCGAAACATTCTCCTGCATGGTAGCCATGGCTCGGGCAAAACGACTCTCGCACGTCTATATATGAAGGCGCTGTACTGCGACGCTCCAACCGATACCGGCTCGCCCTGTCATACGTGTCCAAGCTGCCAGGAGTTTCCTGAGACTGCGCCATTCAATTGGGTTGAACTCAATGCGGGCCTAGCAGGTGGGGTTGACTCTATCCGGAAGCACCTCAACAATCTTACAAGCGGGCTCGGAATCGCCTCCGCAAATTACAAGGTAATGTTTATCGACGAAGCCCATAAAGTGACGCCAGATGGGTTTGAGGCTCTGAAAAAGACACTAGAAGAGCCACCCCCTGGCTTTCTAGCAATCCTTGCAACAACCGAACTCGACGCGATTCCAGCCCCTGTCCAATCACGTCTGACGCTTCATGAAGTGCGCCCATTGGTAGCTTCGACCGCAATAGATCTTGCTAGAAGGATCGCCACCCAAGAGGACATCTGTATTGAGGATGATGCTCTTCAGCTCCTGGTCGGGCTTAAAGGACGGCACGCCCGTGACCTAGTCAAAGCAATCGATCAGCTACGGCTCTCTGGATCAGCGATTACCACAACCCTCCTGAAGGAAGAGTTCGGGGGCGACTATGAAGGTCACCTGCTTCAGTTCTTCATGGCTCTCGCACGACGGGATTTGGGCGAACAGGTAAAGTTCGTCGATGAGTGGCATGAGTCGGCAGCAACGAAAGTCCGACTCGTACAAAACTTCTTACTCGCAACCTACTACAATGATATCTGTGGGGTTTCCGCCGTCATTGATCCCATCATTGCATCGATTCCGACGGTTACGCGCCAAAAGATTTTGGATGGATTTCGTCAGCGCCTCCATCCGTACGATGCAGATATTGGACCATTCTGGCGCCAAATGATGGACTTTTGGCATCGGGATGAGAGCACTCAAACGGAAGCCTCACTTCGGACAAGCCTCGCCTTGTTTCATGAAACGGTGAATGCTCTCGATCTACGTCATGGAGAGCAGGTTCAGATGCCTGAAGCAGAAGCCCCAAAGGCCGCTTATTCGGACAAAGGTAAGCGCGACCGTCGGACGAATACTCGCTCTCAGCCCAAAGGAAGGCAACACACTGAAACAGCGCTTGCTGCTGCTCAAGACAAAGCCGCGTTCCTCAATGCCGATCAAGTACGGCAGTTGATCAATGCTGGATCATTCCTGACCCAAGAATATGGCCTGTCGCTTAATTTCAAAATCACCATGTGGCACCGACGACATGGGGTTGAAGAACCCAAGGTCGCGGCCCGCCAAGCGACAAACTTCGCCCATGCCTTGAGTGAGCGGCTTCGCTTCAAGGGACATCCACTTCATAGGATCTCCGTTTTGGAAAATGACGAAGAGAAAGGCTTATACAGCACAGTCGTCGCTCACATCCCACCTGACCTGTTCGATGATACACATCTTTGGATCGAGGGCCGGATCAAGCGATCTGGACCAGATTCGTACGATAGTGTCGAAGTCCTGCGCAAACGCGCGACGTCGCCTGAGAAACGTCACGCAGCGCACTGGGAGTGTCTTCGTTTCCTTTGTGCCAGCGTCGACCCCGACCTCGTGACGAAGCTTCCTAATGGACAGGTTCGTCCACTATGGGAGCTCATCGGGATCCCGAAAGGCCAACTAAGGAGGGCTGGACTTATAGGTGATGCCCGTCGGTTCAATCTGTCCGCTAGTCTCCAACCACAGGCGATTGCCAACGCCATAAGCGAAGGGCTTCCACCACTGTCGGCCTTCGATGATAGTGCGTGGGATTGGCTAGATCGAGGCTGGGAGTTTGCAGAGTATGAACATCGCAAAGAGATGAAGAAGGCGCGGATAGAGGCCGAGGCAAGAATAGCAAGCAGTCACCGCTATATTGACGGCCGCGGGCCTCATGAAGAGCTTCTTCGAGCTAAACTGAATGAACTGCGAGCCTCGTGGCCCGATGACCCATATGATCGCCGCCGGGGTTGGGTGGGGTGGTGGCAGTCTGAAGAGTAGATCATGCTGGACATCGACTTCTTGCTTGGCGCTCGATTACTAAGCACGCGGGATATTATCTATGTTTACCGCTCGGGCTTTGTCCGACGGCGAGTGCGGGTTAAAATTAGTGAATTCTTGAACCGTGAAGGTTACTTCGTAACCGAGGTGGATGAAGCAGGCCTCGCATCGGCACCCTTTAGGCATTCCCTTCTGGCTCCATTTGATAAGACAGCTTTGATATGTGACGTTAGCCGAGTTGAGTCACCGAATGGTTGGCACAAGGATCTCGGAAGCTGGCTGAAAGCCATCTCGTCTGGCCCCTACATTCATCGCCTTTGCTTAATTATCCCATGGAACAGTGAGGCCAGGATGCTCGCGGGTTGGGAGCCGGCGGCCAGTGCCTCCACAATGATCAGCGAGCCTGAAGTCACACATGAAAATGCGAATCATGTCCTCAACTTTTTCATGACTGAAAGCACCCTGTTCGACTTCTCTCGTTTGAAGGGCAAACGTCGGCTCAAGACGGCCTTCCAAGAGGTGGCTGATCAACAAAGCCAGAATTGGTCCTTGGAAGATGCCTTTAGAGCATTCGAGAATATATGTTTCAATGGCATCGATTCAGCAACGAACACGTTTGAACCTATCCTTGAAAGCGATGGTGATAACCGGACGACGCGGAATCCTTATGAGCTGCATCGAATGCTTGCCGAATTTCTGAATGCGAAATCCACTTCGACGCTAGCAAGGCTTTTGCTCCTGGTGGACCACCGCCTTCACTTCCAGAAGTTGGATCAACAAACTCTTGTTTCACAGTTGCATGTCGCGACGCATGACCTCATTCTCTATAACACTGCGAAGGTTGGAGCGGGCTTAACATCCAGTGAGACAAGCATTTCTAAGTACAAGTTAGCCCGCATGAAACGCTTTCAACAGGTTGACGCGCCCGACCTGAAGCTGTGGGAAGCGACCTTTCGCCGAGGCCATTCTGAGCTTGAGTGGGGTAACTTCCTCTTTGCCTTCGAAAGACTGTGCCGGAGATACATCAGTCGGCGGGAGCTTGTTCACACATTCGTTGCTGCGACATCGGGGTAAATCCACTTGCAGTCGGAATATAGCAAGCGATAACGAGTTCAATCTGTCTACGATCGCAAGCGGCGTCTCGGGAATGCCTATTTAGTACAGCGAAAGGGAGCGCGCAAAATCCTTATCTTGCTTGAGCTCCACCCTAATACCAGCCTCACTTTCAAGGAACGCGGTGCTGATCAGCCATATGTCTTCTTCACGCTCTTCCTCGATGAACATACCAGCCGACTTATCAGGTGAAGCCCGATCGAGAATGCAAATGGCTAGCCGATTGGCCTGTTCTAAGCGGACAGGGTCCCGGTAGATTTCCTCATAAAGACGCGCTGCAAAGGCAACCAACAACGAGCTGTACTCCTGTACTTGCTGAGTCAATCCAGTCTGTTCGAAGACAGCAGTCAAAGGGGATTCCTCAACTCCTAGGTCCTCACGCAAAAATGCGTCATCGAGATTGTCTGGGATTTTCTTGATCAGGTACTCAACGAAATCAATCGCTGCCTGATTGTAAGCCCGCGGGGGTCCAATGCGACGCATATACCCAATGAGGCAGTCAAACAGTTCACGCTCGGTGGTGACGATCTTGGGTGCGGTACTAGACATGATGATAGTTTCTCCAATTCTCAATTGCACGCTGCCTTATGTGACTTAGGCCTTCACGAGCTTGTCTCGCCTATGAATGCTGGTTCGCTAAGAAACCCTGCGACGGCTTCCGCCGAGTTGGTGGGACTGGCTTAGGAAACCTGGCACCAGCGAGCGCGTAGATACCCCGAGGCTTTGAATTTGCCGCCGACTTTTGCCTATGGTCACCCTGCCCCACCTAGCCACGCAATGTTCCCGAAAACGTCCGGACTTTTCGTCCGGCTGTGGGATATAGTCGGGCCGTTCCTGATGCTTCAGTTACCTGATGGGAGAAATTCGGTCGGGTCGCTGAGCTAATGTGTACAGTGGATTACGGACGCGGGTTCTTATTCATTCAAACTTGATGTTCGGACATGTCGCTTAAACTCGCACCGGCAACGTGTACCCTTCGTGCGTAAGCCTCAACACCGCAGAAGCATAAGAAACTTAATTTCACGCCATAAGGACGAGCCGCGTCAATCACAGGGACGCCGTGAACTGAAGGGCTAAGCATTCCTGCGAGTTAAGCGCTATGATCATGCAAGTTATGACCTTCACTTCCTTCAGCCTCCCACCTTTTCTGGCAAAGGGTTAGAGGAAGCTGTAGTTCTGCAGTTAATTGGATTTCAAACCTGGTGGACGCTTGAGGGAGGCTGTTCCTTGCCGAAGGCAAGGCTTCGCCTCCCGGCGGCGAAGCCTGCTGACCAAAGCTGCTCTCAAACCCGGAGCCACGCCGTCGGTTAGCCGTTGGATCGTGATATAACCCTCTTGCGGGGAGGCCGGGGTCAGGCGGTCGGCCTTTACATATCGCTTCATATCTGACGCGGGCGGACATCGCTGCACGATCCAACGACAGCAATATCGCCTGTGGGTTCGGGGTTACCCTTCTCCCACTCCTGTGGCGCACGTCTTCTTGCGTCACTTCTACCGATGCCCTTCGGTTTGCGATCCGGCTGCCCCCGACCGCCTGGCTAGCGACGAGGACCGGAGCCCATGTGGGGCTGGCTATATAAATGGGTGGGCATAAGGTGCTGACCTCGTTCGCCCATGGCCCTGAGGGTTTGAGGTTCTTTTGCTGGTGGCGCGGGTAGACTGCCGACGCGTGTTTGTGCTCGCATTTGCTGGGTGTGATCTCGCTACCACCATAGGCCTTCAAAAAATTTGGTCTTTGACTAAATTTCTCGGCCCCTCGCCGGAATAACGCCATACAGAGGCCCACGCGACCTGTTCGGCTCTATGTCCGGGCGGCGTGAGTCTTCTGTGCGAGAGGACTCAATGTACACCACCGTTTCTGACAGCTCATATCAACTTACCCCGTTTTCCCAGATGAAAGGGGAATTCCGCATTTCGTTTCATTCTACCGCTTGCGCTTGGCCAACCCCTATTTTATCCTCGAAGCCCACCGTAAGTCAGCTTGCGGATCTATCAAGTTGGGAACGCTTAGAATCCGGGTCTTTCATCCTCATCGAAGTCAGCGAGGCTCCCACACCTGACCAAGAGCCCCTCTTCGGCGATTGGTCACCATTCGAGCCGCCCATCAATACCCAACATCAAGGTAACCCATTCCTACAATCGGCGTCGCATGAACAGCCCACGCGGCGAGTGCCCCATGCTAAGTCTGAAACGGATGGCGCCATCGACGAAGATGGTGAGCACGTCTACACCCGGTCAGACTCCGACGACGCTGAGCAATACGCAGGCTTCCTGTGCCGATCTGGCGAGTTCCCGCGGGATGAAGAGGGTCAGCGAACGTGGACCTTCATTGAGGGAAGTGGCCCCGAAGTCAGAATGCACCAAGCTGTCTTCGATACGACGAAGCAGCAGTACTAAAACACGTGGGAACGCCAGGGCGCGACATCGCACCTTCGCTTGGCGTACGATGCGAATGGTTACTACGCCGTCACGGTCGCGGACTTTCAAGCGCTCGTATTGAAGTTCTGGACTATCATCATTTGGTCCACGGTGGGCATGACCCAATATTTTCGTGTCACGAAGGTGAATCGCGCCTTCTTTGAGCTGATGCTGAAGTGGCTCCATGAACGCAAGCTGCCGAAAGCGTGACTTTGGACCGATGGGCTCGAGACGCTGCGGGACTCCATAGTCCTATCCTTCCGTCCGTTTACTCAGCATATCGAGAGGACTTCAGACTTTGAGCGGATGAATTCATCCGCTCTCTGATCTGTTGCGCTATGGTAGACATGGACGGAACGAAAACCATCCGTGTCATTCATCGCGGCCTAAAGCACACCGGTTCATTGAAGTTGGCATCAAACCGATTGGCCTAGCAGCTGTGCTCTCTGTCGATTGTACTTGACGCACCACAGACAGGAGCGAAAGCCGTACGATGCGCTTGGGCGTAAGTCCCCTGTGTCATTGTTGAATCACGGCGGCATGATCCCAATCGCACGTGGTGACGAGCCTTATAGGTCGATCGAGGACGTGTGGCGCCGGTATCCCTATGGCGACTCTTGAGCGTCTGGCCGACGGCGATGCCTTCGCATCCCTCGACATCAATCGGCGTGACGCGCTCTGGACCATCAAGGGCCTGTCGGACGAGGTAATGCCGTTGTTCGCGGCAGCCGACGAACGCGAGCGCGTGATCCGCTTCGAAGCCTAGGAGCCTGCCGTCGCACTCACGCCGATGACGGGGCGGGAGGTCTTTGAGGACTACCGCTCGAGGGTACTGATCCTGCGCCAGCACCCTCTCACCTTTCTACGTGAAGAATTGCGCGAGCCGCGGATTCGGAGCTGCGCCGACCTCCACCGCGTTCGCAACCGCCAACGCGCGACGGTCGCGGGCCTCCTCTTCGTGCGCCAGAAGCCTGGCTCGGCCAAAGGCGTGATGTTCATGACGATCGAGGAACGAGAGCGACGTCGCCAACGTCATTATGTGGCCATCCCTGTACGAAGGCAGCGTCGGCTGGCATCGCGTTCTTCATGCTGGTTGCTCATCGGACAAACGGTCCCCGCCTGATCCCGCATGTCGCCGTGACTCTCGTCCTCGCGGACATGCTCTTCACGGCCACGCCCCCGTAATCGGTTGCGCGATTACGGGGGCGTGGCTTGCTCACGAGATCCTCTCGCCTCTCACCGAGGGGTGGATCATCCTCTCGTTGGTCCTATACGTCGTCACGGGGGTCTTCTGGCTCCCGGTGGTGTGGATCCAGCTCAAGATGCGTGACCACGCCCGTACTGCGGTTACGGAAGGGAAGGCGCTTCCTCAAAGCTATTACCACCACTTCAGGGTATGGTTCGCCTTCGGATTTCCTGCGTTCTTCGCGGTAGCCGCCATCATCTGGCTCATGCTGGCCAAGCCCTTCATCCGGCTCATCTGACGAAAGTGACTGCCCCCGGGAGGATGAAAGGAGCCACGGGTTCCATACGGCGCCTACTGAGGGTTCTCGGCGACCCGCTCACTGATGTTGCACGGGGATGACAAGGAGCTATCCGGTCCTGCCCCAGGTACCGCGGCAAACCGCACCCAGTCCTGCGTATTCCTCGTACCCCTCTGGGTTTCCCGCTGGACGGCAACGACCCTGATTTCCTGACCCGGCTTCAGGCACCTGGCCGTGTACTTCCACACGCCTGCGCCGAGACGTATGTTCACCATCTTGTTCGCCTTGAGGATGTCACCTTGTTGGGGACGCGCATTCCCACGGTCCGGCCGCACCCGCGTGAAGAACTTGGGTGGCACGCCCATATCCCCGACGGCGACCCAATCCCCTTGCCTACCCTGTGCCGGCTTGGTCAGAGCGGCGATCTGGTCGATTGAACGGCGGTAGTTGGTGTCCTTGCCGATGTCCGTGAGAACGGCCAGGACACGTTCCTGGCCATTGTTGAGCTTGAAGGTCTGCCAACTAACCGCCCATTGTCCGTCCTTTGAAACTTTCACGGTAGGTCGTTGGGTTACCACTCGCTGCGTGCGATCCCTGATTTCCTTCAGGTTCTGGGAGTTCTGCTGGTACCAGTCCCCGATTTCCTTACAGCTCAGTCCGGACGCTCGTGCGCAATATACGTCGCCGCCCTTCATCAGGCTCTTGCGTGCCGGATCGACGTAATTTTTTCCCACATAATCCTGTCCTGATTGGACAAGCACGGTTCCACCGCTCTTGAGGAAGGCCTGCGTCATCTGATCGGTATTCCCGCCTGCCGCCGCCACGGCAACTGCTCCGTACGTGCCGGCCATCGCTGCCTTCTTCATGGCGTCAGGTACGCTGCTTGCTGGCATGTTCGAGATGTCGCCGAGGCCGGCGCTGCTGGCGTATGCCAGCGCTCCTGCCCTCATCATGGCCTCGAGATTGCCCGTGCGCTTGTATTCTTTCACGGCAACATAGAGAGCGGCACCTCCAGGGCCACCGGCGGCCGTGGCTGCCCATTGCACGCCCTGGTCGATCAGTTCGCTTTCCTCTGTCGCCGCCAAGCCATTGTCGACGGAGCCGGATACCTTCTCGGTCATTGAGTGCCATACCGCGTCTACTATCTTGCCCTCAGAAAGGCGGCGTTGGGTATTCGCCAAGACGTCGTTCATTCCGGCGATCTCGCGCTGTCCGAAGCGTTCCAGTGCACGGCCGGCATCGATGCCGTCATTGATCGACTTGAGGATGTTCCTTGAGGTGTCGGCGACTGCCTTGTCGGTCGAGGCCAACGCATCGGCGACAGCCTTCTTCGTATTCTCCTCTACGTTACGTAGCAATTCCGTGGCATTCACCGCTGCCTGTCTAAGCAGGGTATCTCCGGTCCGGTCAGCGATTTGCTTCAACCCTTCAATCACTCCTCCGACCAAGTTGCCCGTCTGTTCGATCGCATCCCTGAAAATCTTGCCGGGATCGATGTTGATCTCAGGTGCTGGTGGGAATTGCGGTAAAGGCAGCGTGGGTGCCGGGGGAAACTGAGGTAGAGGAGGTAGGTTCAGTAGGATGTCATCGTACTCGAGTGTCTGTGCTATCCGAACTGAAGGTACTTGGCGTTGGGTGCTCCCAATATAGAACGTAGAACAATCAACAGGTAGCTGACTACAGGATGCCGCGGCATGGCTCCCCGAAAGCAACGAAAGGCAAAGGCCAATCACCCCGACACATACACGCTCTTGGTATCGACACATGGCATCCTCCCAATACTGCGACCTAAGCACGGGCGCTCATATTGGCAGCGCGGGATGTCTGGCCTCGGTAACTTTCACCTACGGGTGAACGCCAGGAACAAGCTCGGGACAGTCGTGCCTTAGAGCGGTAGGAGGGCGACCGTGAGATTTTCCTTCGCCGAACCAGATTGCGCCGCCTTGAAGTTGTGCGTCTGGGCGATGATGATCCCATGGTTGTGGGATGGGCGCCATTGTCCTTACGGGTTACGAGCTATCCGGTTCGGATGGACCGCTACAAGTGACAATGTCTACTAATGATTGTCATCGGTGACGTGCACTTTTCGGCCGCTACTGTAGGCGCAAAGTTAGTAGGCCATCAGCAGGTTCAGTGAGAAGATTTCATGGATGAGGACAAGAAGCTGCCGGCTCTCGGCAAGACCACAACATGGCAGGACGTGGCCAGCCTTCAGCGCCTCGACCAAGACGGTCAGGACAGCGTGCTCGCGAGGATGCTTGGTCTTACTCCACGCCCCATGGGCCAAAGCGATCCGGCATTCTGATCGAGATCGAGGATCGTGCTCGGACACCACGCTCAGACGAGAGGCCTTTCCTTTTCGCTACGTCAGAACCGCTCGGAAGGCCCAGGGCGGTCAAGAGCTCGCTCGCAGCAGGAGACCGCTTAGCTGTCAAAGGTCCATACCAATCCGATTGCGTCATACTGATTGGTATCCCAGGTTTCGATCATGCGGCTGATGAACAGGCATCGTGATCGCCCCGACTGAGACAGCACGTGTTCGATGAAGTTTCGGACAATGCCGTTCTTGTTCGCCCGATCAGCCTGAGGAAACACGTAAAAAACAATGGCCAGGTCTGGCGCATGCTCTGGCATCGCGACAAGCACATTCAAATAATTGGGATCTCCAGAAGACTGTAAGACACTTAGCCGCAATGATTCGAGGGCTTCAACACATGCGATCTGACTATCGATGCATCCAATGTTGAGAAGGTCCTGGGCCATCGTCGTCCACCCTCGAGGCCGGCGTCTCTCGAGCTGACTGAGAAGCGCCTCGAAAAACGGATCAAGCCATGGGGCGGGTTTATCGCTCGGATGCCCGATCTCAATATTTTGGTAGTAGAGATCGACGTCTCGCGACATCTCGGTGATGATCAGATGACGATGTCCGTCAGCGGCCGCCATGTCGAAACTGGTGGCAAGGTAAAGCCCAAGGAAGTCGAGCTCGAAGCCAAGGACATTAGCAGCCCTCTGCACCTGCGGGCGACGACTGAAATAATGCAGAAACTGCGACGGGCGGGTCAGAATGTCGGCGACGCAAGCAAGATCAGCGATATTGAGCGTCGTCGCCAGCTCAAGTCCTTCGGGGATCCAGCCGGCAGCTTTGAGCTGTCTTTCAGCTGAGGCAAGTACAGTTAGATCGTCCAACGTGACCGAAATCCGGATGATCGTGTCGACCTCCGCCGGATCCAGACCAAGACCGTGCGCGATGGCAAGCGCATCTTGGTCGCCTCCACATGCCCGGGCAATCACACCCTCCAGACGGGACGATTGGATGGAGGGGTCGGCTATCAGGTCGATGACATGACGGCGGACGCGCTCTGGTGCACCCCTCAAGCCTTGCGGCGACAGAGAGGCTGATTTGCACTCCACGATCACCACTGTCCGATCTAGTATCGCCAAGACATCAGTTTCGAAGTTACCGTCCTGCCATGCCCATTTGGCTGACGGCTTCACCAGGGCCCCAGGCAGGGCCTGACTGACAATGCGGAGTGCCTCTCGTTCCAGAAAAATCGACCGTCGCTGTTCCAGGGCGACCTTCAAGCCAGCTTCCTCACACATCAGGCGAAGGATCTGGTGCAGGAAGCTGACCACTGTCTGCGGAAAGGCGAAGAAGTATTCGTCTCCGAACTTGACCCCGGGCCTCGTCCATACCGGGTTAGCAAGAAAAAGATGATCGGGGTTATCCTCCGACAGGTCGCCCGGCCGCAGGCTGAGGCGATCCAAAACCGCCCGCGTCTGGGCTTCGGAGAGGCCGCTATCTGCGGCAATGGACGCCACAGACGCGATCGAATTGACTACCAGCCAACGGTCAGCGTGCGAAAGCAGACGCGCACGGACTGACTCCAGAGGTTCATTAGGGTCAAGGGCGGAGAGAAACTCTGCAGGATCGCCGTCGACCCCAGGAAATCGGCCGAAGAAATCGTAGACGAGTTCGGAGATTGTACGGGCTTTGAAAATATCCTTCAACAGCCGGAAGCGTTCATTCACCTGCGCTTCGATGCTTGCCACGGTGTGCTCGGCAACCACAATCACATCAAGCGCGCCAAATCCATGGTGCTCGCGCATCGCCGCGTTGAGCGGCTTATAGAGATCGGACAAGATCCGAAGCATCAATCTGTAGGGTCCCCAGTTGCGCACCATCTGGGTGTGTATGCGGAGGCGCTCCTGCAAAGAGAGCTTCGTGGCAGCCAGGGGATCGGTAATGGCTTCCGCAGCAACCATGCGCTTTGCGACGAAAGCTTTGGCAACTCCTTGTGTGGCATCAATTGTCTTCTGGATATCCCGCATCTCCGCTGGTTTTTGCCCCCATTCAGCCGCTGGTAGTGTCAAGGCAACAGCTTGAAGGAGTTCGGCATGGTGCTGAGATACTCCTTTGATCATTGTCTCGCCCCTAACACCCTGAGACCCTACGCCGGTGCGAAGACCCCAACCGGCCAACACCGCGATCAGATGAGGCGGATAGTAGGTCTGAAGCAGGGACCGCAAGCTCTCTATAAGCTCGAGAAATGCTGCGGCCTCATGCTTGGCATTTTGTATTTGCTCGACTCCGATAGCTTGAACTGTCTCGGCGTCGAGCACGACGGAAGACAGCGGCTCCCGTCGTGACTGTCCCATCCCCAAGCGTATTCTCTTCGTCCCGCATGCTCACCCCGTTCACAACCACGTATTATATGTGAAGCTTGGCTGCTAGCGTTCGATAGTAGCTCGGGGAGCGCTTGAAGTCCTGCCTGATGAAAGCGGTCCTGCCGAGGCACCGTAGCAGGCCAAGAGCTGGTTCGCATAGGTTCATCAAACCGGCGTGAAAGATGGGGTTCAATTTGGAAAAAGACCGATGAACCGAACGTCCTCAGGGTTACTCTTGTCGTTACCCGCTTCTCAGCAGATAGCCGCGGCGCCGCTTTCGCTGGAGCCAAGTTTCGAGAGCTTCCACTGCACGCGATTGATCCTCGTAGAGCTCGATTCTCCTCTGCCCCGGCCGGCCGATGCGACCCCACTCGCGGATCAGTGTCGCATCACCAAACAGGCTGGCTTCAACCGACAGCACATAGTAGCGAGCCATATTGCAACTCGGATCGAGCCTATCGAGGACTAGGTACTGGATCGTGTCTTGGGACATGCCTCCATGTTGCGCAACCCATGTGTTGCGGTCCAATCAAAGTCTTGAATCATCTCAGCATCACTGATTCACAACAGTGATGCACCCAGCCGTCAGATTGTCATCGGAGCAACTCACAGGCCCTAATCACTCGCCTCGGACTGTACATATGTCTTTATCAAATATTGCTCGAAGATCACGTAGAGGAAGAGCCCGCCCACGATTGGTTGAAAGCGACACCATACTTTTCACTCTTCATTTGCGATTCCTGATCCCTCTGACACCCGGCACGCGGACCAATCAGCCGTCTTGTCGTGAATGGCCCCCTCATGACATTCTCCGCCTCCTCATAGCCAAGAGCTCGACGGCGAGGTCGATCTTGCCGGATTTGATCATGCGGGTCAGCGCGCGGAAGTAGCCGCCTGGGTTCTTGATCCGGCTCTCTCCGCCATTCCTGGCGACGTCATCCTCGTAGAGCTGCAGGACATAGATCACCGCAATGGCCGCCCTGACCGTGCCGATGTCCTCCACCGCTTCGGCCCAGGCGCTCTCGTGTGCTCCGAGGGAAGCCCGCAGGTAGCGGCCGGCAGACACGATGTCGGCCAGATCCTGCACCGGTTGGCCGTAGTCGCCCAGGGTGGGGCAGGCCTCAAGGATCAATTCCGGTGATAGATGCTCCGCCGTTTGTTCGGTTGAACGAACCGCCTCAGCTTTCTTCGGAAAGCCCTTGTTACAAGGCTCACTAGGAGATCCGTTGTTGTTATTAGTGTGACGGACTCCGAGTCCGGCTTTGCCCGCTTTATAGAAGGCTTCTTCTGATTGCGTTCTCAACAGCTGCCAGGCCTCCAGCAGGTCAGCCGGCAGCGTCACCTTAGACCGGGCTGGCGTGCGGGCCTGTAGTGATCTCAGCTGGTCTTCCAACGCGGACAGGTCGACCTCTGGGAAGTGCTCGACCATGGCGCTCAGAGCCTCTTCCGTCGCTCTCCGGCAGATGGTGACCTCGTCGAACGCGCGCTTCTGCACCTCGCGCAGTTGCTTCTGCTCCATGAGCCTCACAACCCAGTCGCCTCTGCGGGCGTAAACGGGGGTCAGATCGAACCCGAAGGCATCCACGACCTGTCCGGCCAAGTCCTTGACCGCGTAACGCTTGCCGTTGGGCGAGTCCTTTGGGCTGATCAGCTGCAGATCGATGAGCTGGCGCAGGATGCGCCGGATCGCCCGCTCGGTCAGGCCAGTGCGGCTGATCAGGTAGTCATTGGATGGCCACACCAAAAGCCGCTCCCACTCCTGCTCGCCCCAGCAGGCCACAAGCTCGGACAGGACCGCCCGTTGGGCGGGTCGCAGATCGAGCGCTTTGCTGGCCTCACGGGCGGCGGCCGACAGTTCTTTTCGCGTGACCGTGCGCTCAGCCTCGAGCGCAAGCTTTCTTGCGGCCAGAGCAGCATGTCTCAGCCGCCGGCCTCCTGACGATGCGAGTTGCATCGGTCCCTCCTTGTTGAGGGCAAAGTGGGAGCGTTCACCGAAACCGATGCTCTTGACAGTCAGTTTGTCGGGATGGCATAAAGATGACGCCAATCAATCTTTCTTGCCGTCCCTTGCGGGTAGCTCCAAAGGCCCTCGAAGTTTCCAGCTTCGTGGGCCTTTTGCTTTGCCTGATTTACGTCACGACATTTCGGTCCTTTTGATCGAACATGGCTTCGAGAGCGTGGGTGATGACCTCCTGGCGGGATTTGAAACGACCACTCTCGACAGCATCGTCGATCGCGGTGCCGAGAAGTCCCGGGACCCAGACGTTCATTTCCCGGTCTCCCCGCTCACGGCGGGTTTTCCGGAGGCGTTGAACAGCGGTCGTCTCTTTTCCAACAGGCATGACACCTACCCATCACTCTCGTAGCATTTCGAGAAATGCCCGATTCTGAGGTGGCTGTGGAGTCGGAACGCAAGAATCCATTCACAATAACTGGATTCTCCGTTGGAAAACTCCTTTAAGCAGAATCAATTAGCGCAAAAGGCCGAATCAATTCGCAAGTAAAAAGCTGGTTCCACTCAATCACGCCTTACGCACTTGATTCTGGGCTGGCAGTTATTGAACCAGCACCTCAAGATACACACTGACTTTCCTTCTCTCAAAGACTCAGTGTTATTGCTTGAGGACTGCCAGCCGGCAAAAAACCCTACCATCAATATTTGGAGTAGGTTCAGGAGACGCAATTCTCGGAGAGGGACCGCGAGAGGCTCGCCCGCCTTGAGGAACTGTCGCAAACCGTTTAGTAACTGAGTTCGATTTACTCCTCCGGCAACCTCCGGAGGTTTATGATGTTCAAAGGCCGTCATTTCGATCGCTCGGGAATCCTGCTGTGTGTCCGGTGGTATCTCGCTTACGGCCTGAGCCTCCGGAACTTGGAAGAGATGATGGCCGAGCGCGGGATCTCGGTTGATCATGCGACCATTCACAGATGGGTTGTGCGCTATTCGACCGAACTGCTCGATCAGTTCAATCGGCGCAAGAGAGCCGTCACCGGGAGGTGGCACATGGACGAGACGTACATCAAAGTCCGAGGGCGTTGGATGTATCACTATCGCGCGGTCGACAGCAACGGTGATACGGTCGAGTTCTGGTTCAGCGAAAAGCGCAATCTCGCTGCGGCCAAGCGGTTCTTTCACAAGGCCCTTAAGCGACATGGCCGGCCGGAGCGGATTGTGATTGACGGCAGCCAGACCAATCGCGAAGCGATTCTGGCCTGCGATACTATAGACCGCCTCCAGGACAGATCAGGACGTCAGTTGAAGCCGATCCGGATCCGAAGAAGTGCCTACCTGAATAATCGCATCGAGCAGGACCATCGGGCCGTCAAGCGGCGGATCCGGCCCATGCTCGGGTTCAAGTCGATGGCATCCGCTCGGGTGATCCTGAGTGCGATTGAGATGGTTCACATGATGCGGAAAGGACAGGCGAAGTATACCTGCCGGTCACAGCTCTCCCTCGCCGAGCAGTTCAACATCCTGGCTGCGTAAGGACTTCGGACGAAATGGCCCTCTTTGTGTACTCGTCCAAATTCGCGACAGAGCCCCGGATCCAGCTCGGATTCCATCGGGTCTAAGCGGAAGGTCAGGACGTCCGGAATGACGGATCGTCTTTGCCTCTCCTAACCCTCATGGAAAAGTTCAATGGCTTTGCGTTTGAGCGCTTGCCCGGCCATGCCACGATGATCTGCATCCGGTTGTTGAAGGACGCTAGGGCGGCATGCGGCTGCAGCGGTGTCAGGCCTCTGATGAAAAGAGATCGTTTGGCTTTTTGAGAAATTGAAGCGTCTGAGCCTCATCCCAGTAAATAGCGGATTTGGCGAACCTGACAACGGCCATTCCTTTCTCGCGAGAAGATAGGTGGAGCATAACGATCCGGGGAACTCCATCCCTCATGACCAATTGGTATCCCCACTCTTTTGGCGAATGAGACTTGGTCCCCATGAAAACGAATCTCACGCCCTGGGTGATCAGGTTGTCTCGGATCTTTATGAGCCCCCTCTCAGCCAATAGACGTTCCAGCCATTGCCCGGAATGATTCAATGCGAAGTTCGCTAGGAGGGCGTGTTCCACATGAGCGAGATCAACGAAGCTATGTTTCGTCTCTTGGATTGACCGATACTCGCCTAAATCGCGCTGGACAGCTTGAGCATGATTGCGGCCTAGTAGTCGATCAGATTGATGTATCACTGCTGCCGCATCTGGAGGGATAGGTCTTGAGCCAACTGTTAGATCGTTCAATATGATGGACAGATCAGCAGTCCCAGTTTGGCCTGGCAGAAACCATACGAATACGTCTCGGTAGAGGTCATGCTTTGGGATGCGGTCATTCCCCTCCAGCTTCTTGAGAACCCACCTCGACCAATCGTTCACTTGTTGTTTCGCTAAGCTGTTCCTTTGGGCCAACCAATCGGTGTCGGAAAACTCGTCCCGCGGGATGAACCAAGGTGTCGCCGGAAACAAGAACAGGCGCGATTGCCCAATCCGTGTAACAAAGCCGATATCCCATCTCCCCTTCCGGACCCGGATCAGGGGCGGCGCTTCTGGAATATTCCTTTTCAGCCAGGCTTTGATCTCGGGGAGGATTGCTTGAGATGCCGCGGGGAGGTCTTTCAGACCTATTTCACTAGGCAGATCAACTTCAGCTAGCACTCTGACCCAGTGGTCTCCAAACCGCTCGTCGGTGTAGTGGAGGCCTTCCGGAATGGCTTGAGGCCCTACTGCCTTGAAGTAGACAGTGATGGGCTTCTTACCGTTGATGTCGGACTCAATAACAAAAGCCCGCTTTGCATCGGCCAAGCTCACGACCACTATGATATCATCGCCACGCCTCACCACCTTTGCCGATCCTCTTACATACCCTGGGCGGAGCGCTAGGTGATGTTCCGGAGCGTTTCCATGAAGAGCACGCCTGGATCGGATCCAGTTCTCGATTGAGGATGCACTATCAAAGCCGTGGATCGCTGAAGCACCCGAATCCGTGCAAGGGTGCTTAGGCCATGGCGGGCCGAACTCGTCAAAGAAGACACGTCCTCTGTTGTAGGCTTCGAAGAAAAAGACCGGGGACTGGCAGACGGGACACCGTGCATTCGGGATGGTAATCCCATGCACAGATCCGCCGTAGACCTCGTAGGACTTGTAAATACGTTCCGCAGGGCGAGGTATGCCCGACGGCCAATTGTCTCGCGTTACATTATGCTCGCTGACCCAGAAGGTCGTGCCGTTCTGGTTGGTTCTCCAATGACCCGAGCGGGCGAACGATGACATGCTCTGCTCCTGCGCAGAGATTTTATCCTATGAGAAAATGCGATGGCAACGTGCTTCCGTACGCGGCAGCTGCGAATGGTTTAGTCCCTCTGGAGTAGACTGAAGTCACCAAGTCGAAGTCCCTGCCAGCATGCAGATCGGGTGTTATCCAGGTCGACATCGACCTGCTTGTCACGCAATGTGCTCGATTATCCCCCACAGATTGCCAGGAACTTCCCCACGAATTCTGTTGCATCAGTGGGTGAAGTTCCCGAAACCTTTAGAAAACAAGACACTCAGGATTGGGTAGGGCATGTGGTTCCATGGCCTGTTCTCTGCAGCGACGGAACTTCCCTCAAACGGGTATCGATAGTTACGCAGCTTCATTCCGGACACTTCTAGATGAGCTCTCGGTCAGCTTATCTCAGTCCGAATTCAGCGATGAGATGAGGCCTTGCGGCGAGAAGACGCTCAAGATGGCTCTCCGGCCACATTTCGATGCGAGGCGAGATCCCAGCGCCATTATGACGTTCGACCCACTGAACGGCATCGGCTGTGAAGCGTCCGCTCGTCGCAACAATGAGAATGTCGACACGTGGATCTGCCCATAGGCTCATTTGGTCCTTGGTTCCTGCAACATCGGGGAGCGCCACACTCTTTCCCAGCCAGTGTTTACACTGGATAACGACCCGCTCACGAAATGTACCGGACAGTCTGTCAGCTCTGATACGGGTCACTGACAGGTCTCGCCCTTTGTCCGGCGCACGCGTCTGCATCAGCCACTCAGGATTTTCATATCCTGGCTCATCTGCGATCAATGCGAACAAGAGCCGTTCGAAACCCTCGTCGTCGATGTTTCGCCAGGCGAGCTCCGTTGTGACTGTGCCATTGGGCTTTGACGCAACAAGCTCTGAGAGGTCATCAACACCCACTGGCAGAGGCTCGTTAAGGCCATACAAGCCTGTTCTCAAAGCTTCCTTTACGACCGGCCAGTCGTTAACCTCAATGTCGCGCAAATCTCCTACGTATCCAAAATGCAGGTGGCGAAGGAGGTCACTCCATCGCTGGGGCTTTCCCATGCTGCTACCCAACAAAACTTCGATTTGATTGACGCGGCTGCGAAGGTCCTGCCACCGGGGGCTTTTGACATCCGTACTTGGTTCCGCATCCCCGACTTCCTGACGGATGGCATACAGTTCAGCGTCGATCGCATCTATGAGGCTGATCAGGGCATCTCGGATAAGAGCTCGGCGTTTTTGGTTCAGCCGGAACCTATACTCCCGAATTTGGCGACCGTCTGCCCAAAGCCCACTCTCGAACTGTGCCTCTGCAAACGGGTCGCCGAGTTCCATGAAATCAAGCCGAGTTTGGGTTACGTCAGCTGGATCTGGCGGTGTGACATCTGGCTTCCATCCATCAATCTTGGGGAGTTCCTTCAGCACAGTGGCGAATAAACGACAGCGATCCTCGTATTCTGGGTCGCTATCGAGGACATTCCCTGGTGGGAACAGCTTTTGGAGCTCGTCCCAGAGCCGTTCCAGTTTTACGAGATTGGCTTCTGCTGCCTCGAATTTTGCCAAGGCGTCCATAAGCGGGCTGTTCATCGTCGACTTGCCTTGTAGGTTTGAACTCGTCCGCAGGCTAACTACGGTAATGGCTGAGCAGATCGTCGGTGATGGGGATGGCTGCCTCGATCCATTCTTTCGGGATGTTTTCCCGGAACACCATTCCGATATCGGGCTTTATGCTGCTTGCGTCGAAGTCAGGATGAGCAATGCCGTAGCTCCAGGCCCTCAAAACATGGAGGACCGGGGAGGGTGGGTCTCCCCCGGGAGCGCCATATGGATTGCAGGCGGATAGGGCGAGCCCAGCAGGCACGTGGACGCGAAACAAGACCGCCTGCCCATGGTGGCGCAGGAGATCGTGTCCATCGTCCCCCAGAAGATGATGGGCGAGACGGCCGTCGAACTCAGATCCCATCACCAGATAATGATTGAAGCTGCGGGTCAAGGCAGCCCGGGAGAGGGTCAGATGGACTTGGCCCTCACGACGGCCGGCTCGCATACCAGGTCCAAACTCGACTAAGGCGTCTATCAGCTTAACCTCGACCTCAGGCCATCTCGGATGTGAGGACAGGATCTGCGCCAGACGCTCGCCACGGTTCGCCGCCACTAAGCGACGGAGCCCACTTGCCCTTACGCCTTCAATCTCCGATGGGGTCAGGCGCGAGCCGTGATAGCCGATCATCGGTTTGGATTTGAGCCAGTCGGAAACGATGCTGAGGATGCGCTCGCGGTTGACTTGCTCCAGGAGCAGGTCGCAAGCGTCCTCGTAGTATTCGAATTCGGCACTTCTCAGAGTCGCTTCGATGTGATCGGGCAGTTCATCGGAGAGGAGACTCCTCAGCTCTCCAGCCCAGACGTCCATACGATCAAACTCGAAAACGGTCACCGCACCCCCTTGGATGCAGCCGCACTTTGTTTCACCCATGCAATAACGAAGCGCTCATAATCGGGATAGGCGAGAGATTTTGCATCGAAGCCCAGGGAGGCGGCCATTTCCGGAAGCCCTTCAACGAAGAGGTCATAGCTCTTGAGCAGGGCAGCCGTGGATGGAATGGTCTTGCGACGTGACACTGTTGCGAGCCAGTCGCGCGTCTTGCTCACCATTCGGCGCGGATTGCCAGCATGGGCCTCAATGTCCATTCCTGCCAGGTCGGAGATGAACTTCTGGAACCGATATTGCTCGACATCGAACAGCAGGCAACGCTTGCTCTTGTGGTCACCATCTCCGAAGTGCTTGGCGCCGAGGAAGATACCGAGCTCGAGCGGCATGTTGAATCGGGGAAGGGCGTTCACGCGATCCAACTCGGTCCGGGAGAGATCATGGATGCCATACCGGCTCTGCTCGATGATCCGATAGAGCTTGTCGATCCGGGTCTCAGAGGCATCAGCCATTTCGAGCGCACAGCGGGCACGAAAGCCGCAGGCGATCACCGCGAAAACCAAGGCGCGGAAGCCTGGCGCGAATTCGTCATCAAAGGGGCAGTTGATGAAGACGTCGCGGGCGTACTTGTTCGTCGCCGCCACGCGTTAGATGGTCTTGTGGGCCAGATATGCCCTCACGGCACTCTCAGCTTGAGCCGAGCTAACGTTCGCGCGCTTGGTCACGGGCCGCGGGGTGAGTGTCGACGCTGCGGCTGCCTTCGACATTTTGACAGCCCGCGTAGAGCGAAAGACGCCTGATCCGGTCTCGGTCTTTGCCGAACCAGCCTTTGCCCTTTTCACAGCCGTGTGCCCGCCCTTCACTGTTTGAACCTCCAGAACCATTGAACGCGTTGCCCCATTACGTCGATCCAATTGGCTTAGCTTACAAGACCGAGTGGCAAGATGCCACTCCAAACGATACGAACGCTGTTCAATGTCCAGGGTTCACTTCAGCCGGAGATATGCAGCATCCCGGCGGACGCAACCTGAAGTAGTTTTAGGCCGCAATGACTATTCTCGCTGTAGTTCCAACCATGCCGAGCTGCTGGAATGTCCGTCCCGCCCTGACGAATTTGAGCTCTGGTATCAACATCAAGAGCTTATCTTTGGGACTGACATAGTACGTTATCCGACCATTGAACAAAGACTCAGTTCTGCTTCCTCGAAATCGATATACCGACTATAGGGCAGAGAAGGTGATCAAAGTGCTGGTGGGCTTCTGCTAGGTGCTTGATGCGACCCTTCACATCGCTAACAAGGCTCTCGATAGGCTGATCTTGGGTGGGATCCCATTAGCCAGCCCCTGACGCAGGACCCAGACAGAATTTTTTAGACTGGCGGATGCTGAGTCCCTAATCAACGGTCGACGCTAGAGTCGTTTGCTCTCGCTCAGATCTGATTTACATATCGTTCACCACTGTCACGTCCTGCTCGAACACAGCGCTTTCCACGAAGCTTCCGAGATTGCGAACGGTGGAGTCATAAATCGTTGATGCAGCGGTTGGGCTTTTCAGCGTCAGAACGAAAGCAACGTTCTGTGGTGCCATGTTTGTTCGGTTCGGGAGCCCGGGCTGAAAAAGGTCGCGCGTGTAAAGACGCGCTCGCAACCGCAACTCTCCGCCGCCGACTCCTTTGTTGAATTTGTTCTTCTTGACGTGACGAACTGGATGCCACTTCTTCAGTTCATTCCGAGCATCATGTTCGGCGAGTGTCGATTCCTTCATCGTGCCAAGGAGGTTTTGCCATTTGCCATTCGCATCCATGTGCTGCAGGGCGACCTCGACGCGGGTCGAGAAGTAGTTTGGCCCTGCAAACGGGGACACCAAGGGTTCGAGCACAGCGGTCAGTGTCGCGCCACCCTTCATTCGACCGCCGTCTAACATTTCAGCTGGAATCGGGATCCCGTCCCAGTGATACTCTAATCCGGGCAAGAGGGCAGCCTGCCAGGTCATTGTCACCGTTCCAGGCGCACATTCCCACGGTGGCGTTCCATCGTAAGGGGTGCCCCAGCCGAGCCTCGGGTCGTGTCCATCAAGTTCGCTACGATTGATCAGGAGAGCCCGGACGAGATCGGGGGTAGGGGACTTCAGACGGTCAAACGTGTGTGCCGCGAGCACGCTCACCATGGCTGTTGCGAAGCTGCTGCCAACCATCTGCTGATTTCCAAGCACGCTCAGGCGCGAGAACCAAGATACTTCGGGCTTCAACATACCTTCAGGCCCAGGTCCTTGGCAGCATTTTGGGCAGTGTGCCCCCACGCCCCCCTTGCGGGTAGCCAAACGGCCACCGACCGTGAGTGCTGCCTCGCAGTCCGCTGGTGGCAAAAGTACATCATTCTGACCGGAAATGTTTCCAATTGAGACGACTGGCAGAACGCCAGCTGCCCGGGCGAGTCCCGCAAGTTGATGTCCAAGATCGCTCATCTGCCCAGGCTCATCTTCGAGCTCATCGAGGTTCAGCGACATGTTCCAAACCCGTGCTTCGCGGTGTCGGACAGCCATAGCTTGCAACATATCGAGCAGGTCATCCGGCTTCATCAAGGTGTTGCTGGAGCGATGGGGCACAGCTTGGGCAGTGCCAACCCGAGCACCAAGAGCGGGCAGATCAAGATGACTGTTTAACTCATGCCCATGGACGATAAGCGAGCTGATTGCGTTGCCGTGCATCTGATCTGCCTCATGAGCAGATACGATCGGTGGCATGGACCATGCTTCGGCTGCCTTGTAGGCGGGATCGTGCAAGCCTCCATCAATAACGGCTACGACAGGCGCGTCATGTAGCACTGGAACCTGCATCGCCGTAACCCCGGGCTGACCGGAAGTCACCCGAACTGGCCGTACCGGGTCGAGTCGAAATACCGTTCCCGAGGCGACAAGACGTAACAGGTCAGATTGGCTCGCAAGTTTCACGACGGCCCGCCCTACGCCAGGGGTTCGCCGGTAGTTGCCCATTGCTCTTGTGATGCTCGTCGTTCGTAACCGGGCCCCACTCGTGATGCCACGCTGAGGCTCCACAGGTGCCTCAGTCTGAGGTGCACTCAGGACCGGTACTATCACGCGGTCTTGAGTTAGGCGTTGGAATGACTTGAGGAGTTCTTCTCGCGCCTCGTCATCGTGGTAGGGTCGCAGCCACATTAGGAAGTAGCGTCCGGACTCATCCTCCATCGCTCGGTCCCAGAGCTGGTCGAGAGTTCTCCCTCTCAGTACCTCACGTTGTTGAAATCTCCTGATTGTCTCGACTCGAGAAATGTCGGCTTTCACAGCCCAATTGGGTGCTTGGGCGACTCGCTTCGCGAGTACCTGCAGTTTTCCAACCTCTACTTCGACGAGATAACCGTCAGAGCGAGGTGCCACAAACCGACAGCCAGCTTCCACGTCAAAGAGGTCCGTAGGCGTGTGTGTTTGCGCGAGGGAGTCGTCAAACATGCGAACGATCAGAAGGGTCTTGCCTCCGTGGAGCGTAAGATTTTCCCGACGCCGGTCAAGCTGCTGCAGCCGCCTTACCAAGTGCTCCTGCTGCTCCCCAAGTCGTTCGAGCTTGGTCGTTGTTCTGCCTTTGCCGCGGCCCTCTACGGGATCCGGCACAGGTTCGATCATCAAGCGCAACGCTGGTCGAAGGAGAGGTTGTCCTTGGTTTTCAGCCATCGCCCCTCTCCTCATTCTTCAGGAGCTTGAGAGCCCACTGTCTCGTGACACCAAGAAGGTCCGCGATCTTTGGGGCGTTGAGGCCTTTCGCGCTCAGACGCAATGCAAGATCCCGCCTGGCGTCTGGAGAAAGGATTTCTCGGGGAGGAAGCACCGGAACTCCGGTCTCACTGTTGACAACTGCTTCAGCCACGCCCGCCAAGTCGATTTCTCGCTTGGTTAGTACAGAGTGCCTACGCGCGGTGTGTGCGATCGTTTCGATATCAGCACCAGAAAGACCATCCGAGATCTCTGCCAAATACTGTGCGGCCTCGTGCTGTTGATCGGAGAACAGAAAGTGGCGCCACATTTCCGTTCGGACATCTCGGTCAGGGAAGCCGAGGCTAATTTTATAGGGAAACCGCCGCCAGATCGCACGATCAAGTAGTTGCGGGTGGTTCGTTGCACCGATCACGACGGTTCGGTCGTCAAGGGCATCGAGACCTTGCAACACCGTATTCACGACACGCTTCAATTCTCCAAGCTCGTGACGATCGTCACGCAACTTGGCTACCGCATCCATCTCGTCGAGGAACAGGACAGCACCCTTTGCGGGCGCAAAGTCGAAGATGGCTCGAACATTCTTGGCAGTATCCCCAAGGAGGGACGAAATCATGCTGTCGAGCCGGACGACGTACAATGGACGCTTCAGCGCGGAGGCAACGTGCCCAGCCAGGAGTGACTTACCTGTGCCCGGAGGTCCTGAGAGTAGAAGGCATAAGCGCGAAGAGAGGCCCTGGCGGCTTAGCTCCTCCACATGATGCACGTCAGATATGAAATCTTGTAGCGTGACACCTGCCGTACGGTTCAGAAGGATTGGCGTGCTTGGCCACGCCTGTTCTTCGACAAGAGGTAGCCGTGACTTTGTGTCGACCGGAAGTTGCTCCACATAGCCAGAGGCTCTGAGAGGCACACCCTTCTTGCGGAGGAGCGATCGTAACTCGTGCGCAGCTTCGAGATCTCCACCTTCCGCCAGTTCGCGAGCGATCGCGTTCGCCACCCGTCTGACACGAGTGTAATCGGCAGCCAATGCTGCATCGGTAAGCTCAATTAAATGGCGCGTTTCTGGTGACACGAACGACCTCTGGCAATGGGGCGGTAACGGCTCTATTGCGTATGTAAACAGATTTTGCCATATTGACAACCAATAAGCGTAACACGTAGCCTTATTGGCGGTTGTAAGGAAACCGGTTACCGAAGAGAGGAATGAGAATGGCGAAGGGAAAGGGTGGAGGAGGCAGCTATCGCAGTGCGATCAGCGGTCGTTTTGTGACGGCGGCGCACGGTAATCGCAGCCCATCAACTACAGTGAGAGAAACTCGTGGTGGGGGGTCGACTGGCGGCACTTACCGCAGTGCGAGTTCTGGTCGCTTCGTCACTACGAAGCATGGGAAGGCGAGTCCGAAGACCACGATCAAGGACTCGTGACCTGTCAGGTAAGGGCGGCAGGTAAGCATTTGGATTACCTGCCGCCCGATCTTATTTTCTAGGACGGAAAGGGGTGGGGGCAGCCATGGGTGAGGCGAAGCGAAAAGCTCAAGCACGAGCCAAGAGAGAAGTCTTGAGCAAGCCGCTCAACCCTGCTCGTTTCAACCTGTATGCTCTTGGGGCCCGCAGGGCCCCCACGCGGATCATCTCCGAGGAGCGTTCGTATTGGTCGGACCATGACGAACGGGTGCTCGGCTTGGTATTCCGCGATCGTGTCGACAATGACTATGGGTGGATGCTCTTGGCTCGCGACCGAGTCGGCCGTTTCCGGTGTGTCAAGGTCGATGTGAGTTTCACCAGCGAACAGCTAGCCATTGAGCGTGTGCGGGAGAGCATCGCGCAGACGATTGAAGATGGGAACATTGCGGACGTTGGCTATCAAGGCGATGAGCCCAATGAGCCGTTTGATCTCTTGAGGGTGGCAGTTGGAGAAGACGAAGCAAAGCTTCATCCCTTCTTCAAAATTCTCCGTGATGATCCAGCGCGGACACCCGCACGAGCTGTCTTTAAGGAGCTTGGACCTTGGTTGGCTCCCACGGACCCTCACTTTGTACATGAGTTCCAGTTTCAGCAGTTCGATCAGCGTCTCTGGGAACTCTATTTATGGGCCGCATTCCGGGAGCTGGGCTTCGATATTGAGCAGCCTGAAGCACCTGACTTCCTCTGCAGTGCTCCCGGCGTTGCGTTCACAGCCGAGGCGACTGTGGTGTCCCCCTCAACGGCTGGACCACTATCGCAGCACCCCGACCCACAAACACCGGAGGAACTTCGAGAGTTTCTCGCTCACTACATGCCGATGAAATTCGGATCCAGCCTGACGAGTAAGTTGAACAAGAAGAGCAAGGCTGGCGAGAGTTATTGGGACCGCGGGGAAACAGCCAACAAACCCTTCATCCTGGCCGTGGCGGATTTTCATAAGCCTGGGTCAACGGAAGAACCCGGATCGATGAGCTACACGCAGTCGGCGTTGTGGCCGTACCTATATGGTCATCGTGTGGAATGGGAAGCTATTGAAGGTCAGCTTGTAGTTAGGGCAACGAAAAATCCAGAGCACCGGTATGGGAACAAGGCCGTTCCGTCAGGCTTTTTCGATCTTCCTGGGGCAGAGAATGTTTCGGCGGTCCTATTCTCCAATGCTGGAACATTAGCAAAATTCGACCGGATGGGTGTCGTGGCCGGATTTGCACTACCTGGTCACCGATATCTCCGGGTCGGATACCGGTTCAACCCGGATCCTAATGCGATTGTGGGGATGTCGTTCCAGGAGGAGGTTGGTGATCAGAACTACACCGAATTCTGGTCAGATGAGCTGCAAATCTTCCATAACCCGAATGCGAAGTACCCCCTGCCGCCGGAAACGTTTGCTGGAATCACGCAACATTTCTTCAAGGAAGGGGATCACCATTCGATCGCTCCAGAGGGTAGCGTTCTGGCTTCTCAGACAATAATTTTACGCTTCACCAGAGATGAACAGGGAAGATCCGTGGCGTGATCGGAGCACCCAGACTCAGGCAGCGTAATTCTAAATGGCGGATGTGGAAACCAATCAGATAGCCTCAATCGTAGGCGCGGGAGGGAACGGAGCGAAGCAGCCCATTTACGCGGCCCATCATCCGGGCCTTGTTCTGGATAAACTTCGCCGGGAACGGGACATGAAGCGGCGAATGACCGCCATTGTGGATCAGATAGCGGCTCTCATCGACCCACCGGTGGCCAGCAGGCAACTCGCTTTCAGCGGTCATGTCGCGCTTCGTTTCGATTGTGAATACGCAGGAGACATTGACCCCACCGAATACTGCCGCATCGATGATTTATCGTGCCTATCGACATCGAAACCCCACGCCAAATAACAGCGCCACTCTGTAGTGCTACTTATCCGGGTACAGCTCGAGCAGCAGTTCTTCTGTCGTAGCGCTTTTGCCTACTTCAACAAGTTGCCCGGTACAAAATGTGAATAGTGGCAGAGTAGGAAATGTCGCTTTGATTTGTTGCAATGACGAATAGGCGATATCAACGCCGAGAACCGGGTCCTTCCGACGGTACCCAAATGGCTCGACTGCAAGGACTCCAATCACCTCGAAGGTTGTCATATCCCATTGGTTATGAAGGGTTCGGTCGGTCAGAGTTCGTTGAAGGTCGCGGATTGTTATCGCAAGCGGGTCCCGTTCCCTGGTTCCGATGTCTCCCTTCCAGGTCACACTTGACCCGAAATCATCTGGGCTCACCTTTAGAATAGAATCGGGAGATAGGGCTCTCAGAATGAGACCGATATTTCCTAAAGCACGTCGCGGCGAGTCGAACCCGTTGATGTCGTCCGTTGGCGTGATCACAGAGCAACATAAATCGCCATTTGGGGCATTCTTCAACACAGTAAGCAAGTCGTCCGGATAGAATGCCGGCGTCTTGGTTGTGCCGCTCCCAGAGGTATCGCCGGAAAAATGCACAATCAACGCGCAATTGCTTCGAAGAAATGTGTGAACGTCTCTGAGGCTGGGGCGGTATGGGAGAGAAGTCGTCACAGGTAAGTAAACCACTGAAATTTCGAGGTGGGGCTGATTTGGCAAAGGCGACAAAGATCCGCAAGGCCTCATACACACAAAGGCCATGCGTTCACACATGCCGCGAAGTGGAGACCACAAGGAAACGTGGGGCAACAACATCGCCTGTGACCTTAGCTGTCAGGGGAGCGGGCAAGGTGTGTAATAAACCGTATAATCAGGAATAGATCTTGCGCTGGTCCCAGGACCGCGAGAAGGCCTCAGTTCCATCGGGTGACATCGCCCCAGGTGAGAAAGCACTTCCCCTTCCCGCCTCTGTTTTCCCGATGCTCAGCAGCCGGCACAGGCGTGAATAGCCCGGACGGTCCATGGGGTAGACGAGAAGCGATGTGCCGTCGGTGAGATCGAGCCGGCAACCGACGACCAGGCGCACGCCTGTTTCCTTCGAGGCCTCATAGGCGCGAACGATCCCGGCCAACGAATTGCGGTCGGTGATGCCCAAAGTCGTGATCCCGAGCAGCTTGGCCTGCTCGAACATTTCGCCCAGGCTCGACGCTCCACGCAGGAATGAGAAATGCGTTGTGACCTGCAGGTCGGCATACACAGTCATGCGAAGAACCCGTGCAGCCACCAGCGGCCACCCTCGGTGAGAGGTGCGTCACGAAACACCCAGAACCGGGCGCCCTTGTCCGTCTCGAGCCGGTAATAGTCCCGAAGCATCCTATGCTGGTCGCCCAGCCACCACTCGGACGTGATGCGTTCCGGTCCGTCGGCTTTGATCACCTTGTATCGCACCCGCCGCCAGATGAACGCGGCCGGCGGATAGTCGGGCAGTAAAGCCGTCGTGATGATCGGTTCCGGTGGATCGAGCAGGCGCGTGGGCCGCGGCAGACCGTCCGGCCAGGCCGATCGCGCCGGCGGAGACAGCGCCGGCACCTTCGCGGCCATGCGTTCCGGAACAAGGGTTTCGACGGGGGCCAGATGGTACACCCGGTCAACCCCAACTCTGGCTGTGAGCCGATCAACCAAGCGGCTGATATCGGCCTCCACTTCTGCTTCGTCCAAGCCGCGAGCCGCAATCTGCTCCTCATCGAGAGCTTCTGTCCGACTTGCGATCAGCACGACTTCCTCGATGCCGAAGCCGGGATCGATCGTGTCGAGCCTGTCATCAAAGAGCTTCGCCAGATGAGCATGATCCCGTGTGGCTTTGGCGGTTCCGGCCCGCAGGGCAGCGCCCTTCTAGTCGATACGGCGGAAGACGATGTCCAAGCGCCTGCCCCCCTGCCCTCTCTTGACGAGCGCTCGGCATACCTCCTCGGATAACTGCCGCACTACGAGCTTGAGATCTTCCAAGCGTGCGATGGGTTCAGCGAAGATGCCGCAACTGTCCTGAGCTTCGCCACAGACGATGGATGCTTCGCCGCTGCTGTTCAGTGCCACGTCTGTGGCCTTGAGCAACCCACCGACCGCGGTTTCAGGGACAAGCAAGGGCCAAGAGGCCGCAACCGATGCTTGGGTGAAGGGAACAGAGCCCCTCCCTTAGCCTCTTCGTGTCGCGGGGTCGTGACAAGGTCCGCTTCTCACCCCCTGCCCCTTCCCCGCCGCTGCTACGTAATGGGAGAGCATGAGGATCTATGGGGTAACAGTGTCGCCTTTAGTTTCGGTTCACGTTGTTCTGCGACCGATCGGGTTTGTTCATAGCCTTAGGAGGGGCTCTCCGCACTTGCTGCCCCACAGAACCTTATGCGCTCCATCCTCAAACAAGCTCGTCCCTCCAGCCAAGACATGATCCGGCCTCGGGAAAGCATGGCAGTAAGGCCGGAGCGAGGCGCTGCCTCGCGCCAAGTGGGCTCTACACAATGCCCCAGGCGCGGTAGCGGGTTCGGCCAGTGAGCTCGCGCGGGAGCGCACCGCCGAGCTGCACCAGCATCAGGTCGACGGCCTTGGGAGTGACCTGCAGGAGTTTGGCCGCGAGCGGCACCGTCACCAGTGGGCGTGACAGGAACAGTTCGACCAGCGCTGAAAGCTTCGAGTTGCTGCGGGTCTTGACCGTCACCCGGCTCGTGAGCTTGCGGGCGAGGACAAGCCGGTCGAGATCCTTGTGGGAAACAGTGAGGGCCTCCTCCAGCACTTGGCAGAAGCCCTCCAACTTCACTGTCGCCCCTTCCCTGCCCTGCGGCCGGAACTTCGACTGCTTGAACCCGCCCGCCAGCGGCAGAAGCGTGCTGGTCAGGCCGCGGGCGCGCAGGATGCTGGCCGCCATGATCAGCCCAAGCCATGGCTGGCGGGTGTAGAGGTTGAGATCAAGCCAGGCCTGCCAAGCCACCGCGGCCGCAGCCACCGCCGGCCAGGTGCTGGTGCGCTTGACTACATCGAGCCACAGATCCTCGGCCTCCGCCTCGTCCTGGTCTGGATCGTAGACGAGATGCGAGCGGCTCCGCGGCAGCGCGGTCTCGCCGGCAAGCACCTTGTTGGTGCGATCCAGAAGCGCGTCGATCTCGGCAAAAAGCGCTTTCCACGGGTCGGCATCATCAGCCGACAGCAGGTAGGTCACGTCGTCGTTCTGATCCAGCTTCTTGTGCTGCTGCGATCCTGCCGCGTCGGCTTTGGTGGGAGCAATGCCACGGAGGGCCGCCAGTCCGTCGATCGACAAGGGCCAGGGGGCCTTGCGCGCCAAGGCCGTGCGCCGCGCCCGCAAGGCTGCGGCTGCACGGGTGAGCTCATGGGTAGGATGACGCACATCCATGCCGGCATCATGCAGCACGAGGTCGCCGACATCGAGCATCTGTCCGTCGAGGATCAGCGCGCGGACTGCTTCGGTCATGTCGCAGCGTGACTGCCAACCGGCGACAAGTCCGGAGGCGTCCAAGCGGGCATCAAACTTGAGGATATTGATCGTAGTTGTCTCGAGCCTCCCAGCGATGGTGTTCCACGGCAGCTCGGGCAGCTCATAGAAGCGCGGGACCAGCCGCTCCGCGTTATTAAACTCCCCTGCTCTGCTCTCGAACGTGTAAGCGGGGCATTTTGGGGGGCGACCGGCCTTAGGCTTGGGTCACGAGAACTGCGAGCGGTGGGATTCGTGGCTGATCCCCATGCAGGCCGAGCCGATCTCCGAGATAGGCGAAAAACGACAGCCGAAGCTTGCGACAGGTCTTCAAGAGCCCCAGCATTACATCGCGCGCCACGCGACCATCGAAGCTCATCGTGCCCCCGGAGATCTTGCGCTTGATCACACAGGCCCGCAGGTCGTTCTCGGACGCGTTGGTGTGCAGCGGGATCTCCGGACGCTCGAGCACGCGCAGCAATTCGCTCTTCCTCCGCGCCAGGCGGGCCAGCAACTCGTCGAGGTCTTTGTAACCTGTGCGCTGGCCAAAGATGCGGTCGAACTGGCGCCGGAATAACGCCTCAGCGCCTGGAGTGGGGCTCTGCTTCCACAGCTTCAGACTGCGGTAAAAGCACCAGATCGCTTGGCGCACCAGGTCCACCACTTGAGCCTGCTTGGGCGAGGCGGGCATCAGCTTCTGCAAGTGTCGCTCCGCGTGCACCCAACATAGGGCATGCTGGGCAACGCGAAACTGACCGGCATCATCAGAGACTACGACGGTATTCTCCAGCAGCCCATGATGCCGGATCGCGCCCCAGGTGGCGGCTTCGTTCAGTGTCTGGAGCAGAGTCCGATCGAAGATGTTGATCGAGCATCGCAGCAGATGCTCCAGCCACTCCATCTGTGAGCCAAATACTTTGCCCTGGAGCGGCATCAACCGGGCGATCACGCCACCCTCGACAGGCTGCCGGCGCAGATAATCCATCGTAGCCTCGTTGACGACGTAGTCGTCGCAGTCGCCACGGAGCAGCGCCAGGAAGTTCAGGCGCGACTTTGATCGGCTGGTGCGAAAGACGCAAAAGCGCTCGCCGCCGATCTGGGTGGTCACAGCGGGACGGCGTGTATGGCGCGCACCCGTATCATCGACGGTGAGGTAAGGGGACGGGACCAAGCCGGCGTGCAGAACCGCGTGATCTTCCTGCGCGAACGCCTGCAGACCTGAAGTGAGCAAGCGCACCACTTCGCGCTTGGAGATCGACAGGCCGATGCCATTCAGAAGATCGGTCAGGCGCTCAGTGGTCACCTGCCCTTGCAGGTGCAGGGCAAGGCAGAACCGCCGCACGCCGGGCCCAAACCTCCCGGTGATGCCAACCGGCAGCGGCGCGATGATGGTCTGGCCCTCGGGCGTCACCCACCGTTCCCGCTTGTAGCGCACGACCTCGGCAACCAGCACCAGATCCCGGTGCACCACTGTCTTGTAGCCTTTGAAGCGCGAGCCGGGTGGCACGTCGGCCGGGATCGTCACCTCGCGGGTCACCCGATCTCGTTTGGCGCCGCGTCCCGGGCGGCGACCCGAACCCGTGGGCCGCGACTGAGTAGCCTTCTCCATGCCGGAGGGTTTGAAGGGCGGGCGTGGCGGCAGATGCTTAAGCCGAGTGATCTCGTCCCTCAAGGCTTTATTGCTGGCGTGCAGGGCGCTGTTGGCGAGGCGCAGTTGATCGACCTCGCGCTGCAGAGCTTGATTGTGGGTCCGCAGGTCTGAGAGCTCCTGCTCGACGCGCCCGAGCGTACCGACCAGATCCGTGACGAGCTGGCGCAGAGCCTTCTGGGACAGGGGTTTAGCGGAACCACCGGGCAGCGAGGTTATGCCTGGATTGAATCATGAGTGCCCGTCCCGCGGAATCCCTGCCCCCCAAAATGCCCCGCTTACCCTTCCGCGGCGCGGCGACCCCGCACGCTAAGTAATTGAGTCTCAATGTACTTACTTCTGGGAGCGAAGCAATGGTGTGCTTTGCTATCGGTTGGCTGATGCTGAGTTCTTGGAGCATTTAGGTATCGATAACTACCCCTTATCGTTACCAATGCGGTTTTCAGGAGTTTTCGGGTCCTGGGAAGGCAGATTTCGGCCGCTCGGCGGGCTTTCCAGGCCAAACCGTCTCGTTCATCCGGCCTCACCCCTGAGCTCACAACCCTAGCGATCCTACCAAGGATTGTTCTCAAACGAGCGCTAAGGCCGGACGGGCTGACAACCATCCACCATTCCGCACCGTTCGCCTCCCCTCTCGATCCGGGGCCGTCGCACCCTTCTCGCTTGCGTGATAGGGCATGCTGATGCTTGACCACTACATCGCCAAGTGGGGCCTCACGGCTGCCGGAGCTCCCATCGTCACGCACACCAGCCAGCTTCTGCCGGTCCGGTACCAGGGGCAGCCGGCGATGCTGAAGGTCACGGACGCCGAAGACGAGAAGCACGGCCACCTGCTCATGTGGTGGTGGGCCGGGCACGGCGCCGCCCAGGTGCTGGCTCACGACGATGGCGCGATCCTGCTTGAGCAGGCCACAGGACCGCGCTCGCTGGTCACCTGGGCCAACGAGGGCTTGGACGCGGAGGCCACCCAGATCATCTGTGACGTGGCCCGCCAGCTCCACGCCCCGCGGGGCGCCCCTCCCCTCGGTCTGGTGCCGCTGACCACCTGGTTCGAGGCCCTGGCCCCGATGGCGCAGGCACATGGTGGCATCCTGGTTCAGGCCGCAGCGGCGGCCGCCGACGTGCTGGCGTCGCAGCGAGAGATCGTGCCCCTCCATGCCGACCTGCATCACGAGAACATTCTCGATTTCGGGGAGCGGGGCTGGCTGGCCGTCGACCCGAAGCGGGTGATTGGCGAGCGGACCTTCGAGTACACCATTCTCTTCTGCGACCCGGATCTCGGCCTGCCTCATCTGACCATCGCCCGACGGCCGGAGATTTTCGCCCAGCGGCTCAAGATCGTCAGCGAGGCGGCGAACCTCGGGGTCCGGCGCCTGCTCCTTTGGATCCTGGCCTGGGCCGGACTGTCAGCGGCTTGGCAGATTGGTGACGGCCTGGATCCGACGATCGAACTCCAGGTAGCTGAAATGGCGCTGGCGGCCCTCAACGTCTGATCACCACACGCGGATCCACCGACGGATCAGCCGCGGGCGAGCTGAGCCGCTTGGTCCAAGCTGATGCGATGAACCAATGGGTTGGCATGTCGATACACCAGCTGCCATTCGGAGCCGTTCCGGCGGTAGATCTGGGTGACCCGCAGCGGCCATTCCTGGTCCGGCAGACCGCCCACCTCCCCGTGCTGTCGCTCGATCATGACGAGAACAACAAGGTCGCCCGATGCGTAGGTTTGCAACACCTCCAGCCGTGCCTCGCCGGCTTTGAAGTAGTCAGCCGCCTTAAGCAGGCTCTCGCTTCGTTTCTCATACCGGACGGGCTCCCCGCCGAAGGGGTTCATCAGCATGAACCCTGGCGCATGGGGCGTGAGTGCGAGGTAGCGGTTCATGTCTCCCCGCATGAAGGCCGATGTGGCCTGCTCAGTGCGCTGAACGAGTTCGCCAAGCTCCTCGTCCGTGATGCTCCCGTCTGCCATGGCCGCGTCCCGTGATCCGCTCTGCCCGCTGAAAGATCTCACCTCAGGGATGGTATTCTCCTCCCACGCGGATCGTCCACACTCCCCGCGAGCGTGGCTCACCACGTCTCGCCGGGATCCTCGAATTCCATCAACTCGGCCGCGACCCGCCGGACGGCATCGTCGAGAGGTGTCTTCCCCATACCAAGTCCCTTGGTTCGAGGCCCCCTCCCCTGCCCGCGGGCAAGCCTGCGCTTGACCAGTCGCGTGGCCTCCACGACCAGATAGGACAATTCCTGATCCGGCATGCCGTCTAGGAAATCGTCGATCTCAGGCCTTGTCACCCTTGTCCCCAGGCTACTCAGCGACACAGGCTCCTGTGCCAGAGCCTCCTCACGCGCTGCCTTGGGCGGAAAAGCCCGGCGGACCGGCTTGGCAGGTGGCGGAGGAACTCCGAACAGGTCCCCTTGTCGCTCATCGCGGACCCGGTTTCGCGCCATGCCACCTCCAGCCGCATCTCGCTTTGTTAACCATACTGGGTCGGGCTGATATCCCTTCGATCTCATACCCGAAATCAGCTCGACTTCCTTGAAACAGGATATCACCTCTTAAAGGTCCGATCGCACCGCGGCTTACAACCCCGTTCACAAATCGTTCCGCATTCAGCATACTCCGCCCAGAACAATGTGGGTTACACAGGGGCAGTAAAGTTGGCCAGCTCGACATCTCAAATCAAGCGAGCCAAACAACTCGATGCACTGGCGGCTGTCCTGCCGATGGCAGCGGCTGACCGCTATGCCGAGATCCTGACGGATGCCGATGTCGCGACCCTGAAGCATCTGGCCGCTGCGGGTATGGGAGCCAACACGCTCCGCGCCCTCGCCTCTGACCTCGCTTATCTCGAAGCTTGGTGCCAGGCCGCAACCGGGCGCCCACTCCCGTGGCCAGCTGATCCGGAACTCGTTCTGAAGTTCATTGCCCACCACATGTGGGATCCGGAGCAGAAAGCTATCGATCCGGCTCACGGCATGCCCGACGACGTTGCCGAAGACCTCTGGGATCGCAAGATCCTCAAGGTTAAGGGCCCCCATGCTCCCAAGACGGTCTCCCGGCGGCTCTCTAGCTGGTCGACCCTGCACCAGTGGAAAGGCGTTGAACCGCCGTTCGATCATCCGGGCATCAGGAAGGCTCTTCGGTTGGCTATGAAAGCCTCTGCCCGTGAGCCACAGCGGAAGAGCCGCAAGCCGGTGACCCGCGACATCCTTAACCGCCTCTTGGCCACCTGCTGTGGATCTAACGCCATCGACTTGCGCGATCGAGCCATCCTCCTAGTCGCCTTTGCCGCCGGCGGACGCCGACGCAGTGAGGTAGCGACCCTGAGACACTCCCAGATCAGCGTAGCGGAACCGATCAAGCTGCGGCCGACCGATCCTTCATCGCCGACGGTGCCCTGTGTTCGCATCGCGCTCGGCCGGACAAAGACCACAATCGCAGGGCAGGGTGCCTTCGTGTTCGCCGCTGGCCCCGCGGTGCTCGCGCTCCATGAGTGGATTCAATTCGCCGAGATCACATCTGGACCGGTGTTCCGGGAAGTGAAGAAGAACGGCTCTATTGGTGAGCCCCCGCTCACACCTCAGTCGATCAACCTGATCCTAAAAAAGCGATGCCGCTTGGCAGGACTTGATCCTGTAGATTTTAGCGCCCATGGCCTGCGATCTGGCTTCATGACTCAGGCCGGACGCGACGGGATTCCATTAGTGGACGCAATGCGCCAATCGGCCCACAAATCCGTCCAGCAGGCTGCCGGATACTATGATGAACAAGAGCACGCTCAAAGCAGGTCCGTCAGGATTGCAATTTAGTCGGTTTGCACGCCTTTCAAGGCAAATGCCAAAGTTCGCAGCTGCGAACAACTGAAGCCGTCAGCCCGATGCCATAGGGTACAGTTGGGCAGGCAGTACTCTTCGACAGAAGCAGTCTCTCGGGGCAGGGCTCTTCTCACGGAACAAAATGCTGCCCCTACTCTGAAGGGCCCGATCATTCAAAGTTCGCAACTGCGAACATTCCCTTGCCAGCGAGCGCCAGATTGGAGCATAGATCGCCGCGGCCTTACCGAAGATGCATAAGTCGACTTAGCCTCAAAGTTCGCAGCTGCGAACATCTAGAATACAAAAACTGCTTCATTTTCGCCACTTTGACCCTTCCTGTTAACCCTTTTTAAGGGTTTGTGGGTGCTTTCTAACGGTCAGTACCGCCCAATCGCGCGGATTGCCGTGAGAAGGAGGCCCAAATGGCCCTGCCACAGATCAAAGAATCTGAACCTATCATAGCCCAGCCGACAATAAACTTCGAGACCATGCGCGCGCATGCTGACGGACTCTCGCAGCGCCTCGATGGGATGCGGAGAAAGCAATATCCGCCTGATGCGCAACGGAGCCTCCGGAAGTTTACATCTGGAGAAGCCGCGAAGTTGATCGGCGTCGACGACAGCTACCTGCGTCAACTGGCTTTGGAAGGGAAGGGGCCTCAAGTCGAGGTTTTGCCAAACAGCCGCCGCCAATATTCCATCGAGGACATTAACGAGATCCGGGAATACCTCGATCGGAATGGAAAGAGCGGCCGCAAATATGTCAAGCACCGGTCGGGCAATGAACACTTGCAAGTGGTCTCTTGTGTTAACTTCAAGGGTGGCTCAGCCAAGACGACGACCTCCGCTCACCTTGCTCAATACCTCGCCTTGAATGGGTACCGAGTTCTCGCCGTAGATCTTGACCCCCAGGCGAGCCTTACCGCGTTACACGGCCTCCAACCTGAATTTGACATTCAAGACAATCAAACCCTGTATGGCTCAATCCGCTACGATGATCAGTTGCAACACCCATCGCAGATCATCCGAAAAACATACATCCCAGGCCTAGACATTATTCCAGCCAATCTGGAGCTGATGGAGTTTGAGCATGAAACTCCAAAGGCCCTCATGCACCGCAAACCGAACGATGCTCTATTCTTCCAACGTATCGCATTGGTCCTTAGCGAGGTCTCCAACGACTACGACGTCGTTGTGATCGATTGTCCGCCACAACTCGGCTTCCTGACACTCGCCGCCCTTAGCGCCTCAACATCCATGGTCATCACAGTCCATCCCCAGATGCTTGATCTGATGTCCATGAGCCAATTCCTTTCCATGGCCTCAAACCTTCTTCGGGTAGTCAACGAAAGCGGCGGCAAGGCCCAGTTCGACTGGATGCGGTATCTTGTAACGCGCTTCGAGCCCGGCGATATCCCGCAGTCGCAGATGGTTGAGTTCATGCGAGAAATGTTTGGCGACAATGTCTGCAAAAATCCGATGGTCAAGAGCACTGCCATCTCTGACGCCGGTCTCACGAAACAAACGATTTACGAAGTGCCCCGCGACCGTTTTTCAAAGTCGACGTTCGAACGGGCTATGGACGCCATGAATAACGTCAACGCTGAAATCGAAGATCTTATCAAAGCCGCTTGGGGGAGACTCTGATGTCTAAGGCTAAGGCAAGCCACATCAAGGAACTGCTGTCATCTGAAAGCGTGCCTCACCCAGTCCATCGCATTGATGTAGCCCCCAATCCGGCTACCGGTGCTCCACAACTTGTCGAGGCTAAGAGTGATAGTGCTGCAGCCGCCAAACAGCGTGATGTAGACGATCCGAAGCCCAGACCGTCTGCGCCTTCTTGGTCACTCAACGTGTCGGGTGGGGCAATCGGTGCTGTAGGTGCAAGCATCAGCAAGGCTCAGCAAGAACAGGTCACCATCATTGACAACCTGAAGCAGCAGCTTGCCGCTGGTGAAACCATCGTTGAGATCGATACGACGAACATAGAAGATTCATTCGTCAGCGATAGAATGGATATCTCTGATGAGGAAACTTCCATCCTTTCTCAACAGATCAAGGAACAGGGTCAGATCGTTCCGATCCTAGTCCGTGCTCACCCGAGCAAAGAGGGCTTCTATCAGGTAGCCTATGGACACCGTCGTGTGCGTGCGACTGCGATGCTCGGCATCAAGGTTCGCGCTATCGTACGTGACTTGACCGATGCGGAACTGGTCATAGCTCAGGGACAAGAGAACAACGCCCGCCAAGACCTGAGCTTCATCGAGAAAGCGACATTCGCAGTGAAGCTCGAGGAGCGCGGATTTGACCGCAAGATCATCTGCTCGGCACTCGCAGTTTCGAAGAGCGACTGCTCAACCCTCATTAAGATCGGCTCGCGCATTCCTCGCGCGGTCATAGAGGCAATCGGAAAAGCGCCCGGCGTCGGTCGGCCCCGGTGGAATGAACTGTTCGACAAGATTCAAGAAAAGGGAAATGCCGACCGTTGCAGCAGCATTATTTCTGATTCGAAGTTCTTGGCCCTTGGGTCCGATGAGCGCTTCGCATCCCTTTTGCAGAAGCTATCCAAGAAGGAGGATGCACCAAGTGTCCCGCGTGATCAGACCTTCTGGAATGACGCAGCTGGTCGCCGCTTGGCGGTTATTCAAATGACAGCGTCTCGATGCACTCTTCAGATTGATCGCAGGGATGAGCCGGGCTTCGCGAAGTTCGTGGTCGAGCGCCTAAATGATCTCTACCGCGATTACGAGGCTGCCAAGTCCTTGGGAGCGTCCTAGTTCCGCTTATTAGACTTGCTCCCTTCTGCAACAATTTGCAGCATATCGTCAGGAAGAGGTCTCTGAACCTCCAGGGCCTCTTCTGTCGGTGCGCTAAGCCAAACATCATATTCCTCAGGCGTAGTCAGGATCACTAGCATCGCCTTCGGATAAATCGGCTCCACCACGCCGTTCGGCTCCAATCTCAGCAACGAAAAGAGCAGGTAGTCACCTTCAACAGGATCAGCCTTCGTTCAACATACGCCGGTCCAAGACTGTCAAATGCCAGCAAAGGCGGCAGCAGAGGAGGGTACCGAACTTGTAGAATTTGCTATCTAGTCGGCCCTGAACAACCCACAACTGATTGAGGCTGAGGGATTCTTCGTTTTCACGAAGCATTGTAAAATGCCGGCATCTGGGAAGTGCCCCACTCAAAACCGGTGTTTTGCCATGGGACCCAAGCCGACGATGCCGAGCTCCGGCGATCTCTACCGCAGCCGTCTCGATCAGATCCTCGATCCCCGTCACGAGCTGTTTCGCCTGGCCGCTCTGATCGACTGGGACGGCTTCGACCAGGAGTTCGGCCGCTTCTATCGCCCGCTCGGACGGCCCGCGAAGCCGACGCGCCTGATGGTCGGGCTGTCGTATCTCCAGCATACCTTCAACCTGTCCGATGAGGCGGTGGTGCAGCGTTGGATCGAGAACCCCTATTGGCAGTGGTTCTGCGGCTGCGAGTACTTCCAGCATGAGCTGCCGTGCGATCCGAGCTCGCTCACCCGCTGGCGCAAACGGCTCGGACCAGAAGGACTGGAGACGCTGCTTTCCGCTACCATCCAGGCCGGGCTCGACACGGGTGCCGTGCGGCCCTCCAGTTTGGAGCGGATCAGTGTCGACACCACGGTGCAGCCCAAGGCCATCACCCATCCGACCGACGCCAAGCTGTACCTGAAGGCCTTGCAGGCTCTGGTGCGGCAGGCCAAGAAGTGCGGCCTCGAGCTGCGGCAGGCTCACACGCGGTTGGCCAAACGGGCCGCCGTGCAGGTGGGCCGCTATGCCCATGCCCGTCAGATGCGGCGCATGCGCCGTGAGCTCAAGCGGCTGAAGACCTATCTCGGACGCGTGTATCGCGATGTCGCCAGGAAAGTCGCTGGTGATGGGGAGCTCTCGATCCGGTTTGCTCCTCTGCTGGGCCTGACGGAGCGTCTGCTGACCCAGGAGCGCACGAGCAAGAACAAACTCTACAGCCTGCATGCGCCCGAGGTGGTGTGCATTGCCAAAGGCAAAGCGCATCGGCCGTATGAGTTCGGCTCCAAGGTCGCGCTGGCGGTGACCAACCGCGAAGGCTTCGTGCTCGCCTCCAAGGCGCTCGAGGGCAATCCGTATGACGGCCATACGTTGGACGCCACCATCGGCCAGGTCATCGCCATGACAGGCGTCGAGCCGGAGCGGGCTTATATCGACCAGGGCTATCGCGGCCATGACTACGCCAAGACGGATCGGGTGTTCATCACGCGACAGCGGCGGGGTCTGACGCCGACGATCCGACGGGAGCTGAGACGACGCTCAGCCATCGAGCCGATGATCGGGCACATGAAGGCCGACGGACGACTGGGACGCAATCACCTGCTCGGAGCCGCCGGCGATGCAATCAACGCGCTGCTGGTGGCCGCCGGGCACAATCTGCGGCTGATCCTGAACTGGCTCAGGCTTTTTGTTGCTTGGCTCATGGCAGCCCTGATGGGTTCATCCGCGCCATTGGATACTGCCCACGAACCCTGGAATCCAATCGCTGCCTGATCAACACTCTTGGCGGAAACGCTGCCAATCTACCGCATCGTTCGCTTCGCCGCCCTGCGCTCCCACATCACCCGCCAGAAATGGCCAAACTCGAGCTGAGGCGGTATAACGCTCTCGTCTGTGTTGACCCCTGGAGCAGACCTTCATAGGCCGTAAGCCCTTGGGTTATCATGAAATATGCCGTACCTCTGCTATCCCTTGGAATTGCAATGGGCGGCAATTTGCGTCGACCATAACGAGGACTGACAGCCAATAGCGTTCTGGACTGTCAGTCTTCATGAATTCAAAGTCACGGGCTTTGAAAATCAAACTACCACTTGAATTCCAGCGACCTGCCAGTGCGCCAAAACCCTTGCTAGACAACGGCTTCAGGGTTAACCGGCCTGCTGTTTGAATTCGGCCGGCTCTTTTAGGAACTGTCGCAAGAATTTGTTTCAGCTACAGGGGTGGAGGTCTCAGTGGCGGAGGACGCAGTGTTCAAGGGCAGGCATTTTGATCGGTCGGTGATCCTGCTCTGCGTTCGATGGTACTTGACTTACAGCCTCAGCCTCCGAAACTTGGAGGAGATGATGGCCGAATGCGGTGTCTCCGTCGACCATGCCACGATCCATCGCTGGATATTACGATACGCGCCTGAACTGCTAGAGCGCTTCAATCAACGCAAGAGAGCTGTCACAGGCCGATGGCACATCGACGAGACCTATGTCAGAGTCCGAGGCCAGTGGCGCTATCTGTATCGCGCCATCGACAGCAACGGTGACACAGTCGAGTTCTGGTTCAGCGAAAGGCGGAATCTCACGGCAGCCAAACACTTTCTGCGCAAGGCGCTGAAGAGGCACGGTCGTCCAGAGCGGACCGTGATCGACGGTAGCCAGACGAACCGGGAATCCATCCTGCTATGTGACGCTGAAAGCCGTCTGCAGGATCGTTCAAGACCTCGCCTCAGGCCGATCAGGATCCGCCAAAGTGCCTACTCGAACAATCGCATCGAGCAGGAGCATCGCGAGATCAAACGGCGCATTCGTCCGATGCTCGGGTTCAAATCAACGCAGAGTGCCCGCGTGATCCTGGGCGGGATTGAGATGGTTCACATGATGCGCAAACACCAGGCGAAGTACGCCTGTCATTCGGACCTCTCACTTGCCGAGCAGTTCGAGGCGCTCGTCGCATAAGCGACTACCATGCACTCTGGCATCTCTTATCTTTCGCCAGAAATTGCGACAGAGCCCAATTACGGCATCTAGACCGGATTGGTGACCGCCGCCTATAAGACGCCCTAGCGACGAAAACTGCCGCCATGGGATTGGAGGAAAAGATGGACACGAAGACTGAGGATACAAATGCGGGCAAGTGCCCGTTCAGTGGCGGACCCCGCGGCCACAGGAACCGCGAGTGGTGGCCGAACGCCCTCGATATCGAAATGCTTCATCGGAACTCACCCCTGTCCGATCCGATGGGCAAGGACTTCGACTACGCTCAGGAATTCAAAAGCCTCGACCTGAACGCCGTCATCGCGGACTTGCATGCGTTGATGACCGAGTCGCAGGAGTGGTGGCCCGCCGACTTCGGTCACTACGGCGGGCTGATGATCCGCCTGGCGTGGCACAGCGCGGGAACGTACCGCATCACCGACGGCCGCGGCGGTGCCGGGGCAGGCCAGCAGCGTTTCGCGCCGCTCAACAGCTGGCCGGACAACGCCAACCTCGACAAGGCGCGCCGGCTGCTGTGGCCGATCAAGCAGAAGTACGGTCGGAAAATCTCCTGGGCCGATCTGATGATTCTCGCCGGCAACGTCGCCCTCGAGTCGATGGGCTTCAAGACGTTCGGTTTTGCCGGCGGCCGCGTGGACGTATGGGAGCCTGAAGAGCTTTATTGGGGTCCCGAAGGAACATGGCTCGGCGACGAGCGCTACAGCGGCGAACGCCAGCTTACAGAGCCCCTCGGCGCGGTGCAAATGGGCCTCATCTACGTCAATCCGGAAGGGCCGAACGGCAATCCGGACCCGGTCGCGGCGGCCAAGGACATCCGCGAGACGTTCTTCCGCATGGCGATGAACGACGAGGAAACCGTGGCGCTGATCGCCGGCGGCCACACCTTCGGCAAGACGCACGGCGCGGGCGATCCATCCTTCATGGGCCCGGAGCCCGAGGCTGGCGCGCTCGAGGATCAGGGCCTCGGCTGGAAGAGCACCCACGGCAGGGGCTTCGGGCCTGACGCCATCACCGGCGGCCCGGAGGTCATTTGGTCACAGACGCCGACCAGGTGGAGCAACTACTTCTTCGACAATCTGTTCAAGTACGAATGGGAGCTGACCAAGAGTCCCGCCGGTGCGTGGCAGTGGCAGGCGAAAGGCGCTGAGGCTTCGATTCCGGATCCCTTCGACGCGTCCAAGAAGCGCGTGCCGACCATGCTGACGACCGACTTGGCGCTACGCTTCGATCCCATCTATGAGACAATCTCGCGGCGGTTCTACGAGCGTCCCGAACAGTTCGCGGATGCCTTCGCCCGCGCTTGGTTCAAGCTCACCCACCGCGACATGGGCCCGCTCGTGCGCTATCTCGGTTCGCTCGTGCCGAAGGAGACGCTGATCTGGCAGGATCCGATCCCGGCCGTCGATCATCCGTTGGTCGACGATAAGGATATCGCCGCGCTGAAGACGAAAATTCTTGCTTCTGGCCTATCGGTCTCCCAGCTGGTCGCGACGGCGTGGGCCTCGGCCTCGACCTTCCGTGGCTCCGACAAGCGCGGGGGCGCCAACGGCGCACGCATTCGCCTCGCCCCGCAGAAGCACTGGGAGGTGAACGAGCCCACGCAGCTCGAAACGGTACTGCAGACGCTCGCAGCCATCCAGACAGACTTCAATGCTTCAGCCAGCGGAGGCAAAAAGGTCTCGCTTGCCGACCTCATCGTTCTCGCCGGCTCAGCGGCGATCGAGAAGGCTGCGAAGGATGCCGGCGTCGACGTGAAGGTGCCCTTCACGCCAGGCCGTATGGATGCGTCGCAGGAGCAGACCGACGTTGCCTCCTTCGCGCCGCTCGAACCGCGGGCCGATGGCTTCCGCAACTATGTCCATAGCAAGAAGCAGCAGTTCATGATGCCTGAAGAGGCATTGGTGGATCGGGCGGCCTTGCTGAGGCTGACCGGGCCGGAGATGACCGCTCTGGTCGGAGGCCTGCGCGTCCTCGGTGCCAATGCCGGCGGATCCCAACACGGCGTCCTCACCACGCAACCCGAGACGCTGACGAACGACTTCTTCGTCAACCTGCTCGACATGAACACGGAGTGGCAGCCCCCGAACGCCGATGGCGTCTATGAGGGCCGCGACCGCAAGACCCAGGAGGTCAAGTGGACTGCCACCCGGGTCGATCTGATCTTCGGGTCGCACTCGCAGCTTCGCGCGTTTGCGGAAGTCTATGCCTGCAGCGACTCCAAGGAAGAGTTCGCGAAGGACTTCGTCGCGGCCTGGACCAAGGTGATGAACGCGGATCGGTTCGACTTGGCCCCGTCCCGGCAAGCTGCCGCATAATCGCGTCCACATCAGCCAACGGCAAAGCGGCCGGGGACCTTCCCCGGCCGTTCTACGTGGGCCAAGTATGAACGACAGCGTGGATGTGGATGCCCTCTATCCAGCTTGAGGGCGAAGGATCTGTTTGCCAATGTTGGCTGCCTCGGCCGAGGCGGCGAGAATTGCCTCGACTCGAGCCCAGATAAAGTCCATTCCGCGCTCCCGCAGGGCCTTAGTCTGAAATCCTGAAGCGGCGTGTCCGCGACCGACGGGATCCCGAACGAAGCCTCGGTCACTGTGACCGATAGCCCTTATCCGGCGGGCGTGGACTTCTTGTCAAAATTTTGCTTCTACGAATTTGTGCCGGCCTGAATTCCGGCCCGACGAACTCCGAGCCTGTGAGAAGGAAGCGTGCAGCGCGTCTGGCGCAGCGACAGCAGAGTCTGCTTGGTTACGCAGTGGATGGTCGATAGCCTCGAAGAGATGGGGCAGGGAAGCCTCTGACTTTTCATCAGAGGGTCCTGGGTTCGAGTCCCAGCGCGCTCACCACCTCAAGCCCTTATACCGGCAAGGGTTTTGTGATCTTCGCGTGGCTGCAGACACGCCGTCGATTTTGTTTAGGGTAACGCCACGGGTAACAGCAGACGAAACTCGGGCAATCTGTATCAGCACCGCTTCACTGCGCTGGACAGCAAACGTCCGCAACTACGCGATCAGCTGACCTTTACACGGCCCCGCTTAAAGGCGGTTCTTGACCGAGGCCGTGTGGAAACGCGGTTGCCGACGTGCGGATGACGAGCGCTGTTTCGCGGGTGCTGCCATGGTGCGCATGGGCGGGCGTGTGACGTCAGGCTCCGAGAGCCTTCAGCAGGGGCCCAGCACCCAGGATGGTGATCATCCGCTTCAGGTTGTAGGCCAGCACGTGCAGGCTCATCTCGGTTTTGACCTTCTCCAGGGTCTTCATCAGGAAGTGAGTACTGCCCATCCAGGCCTTGATGGTCCCAAACGGATGCTCCACCGTCTGCCGGCGAAGGAGCATGGCCTGCGGCATCCGCTCCAACCGGGCCTGCATCCGGTCGAGCACGTCTTCATGCTGCCAGCGCTTCACCCGCTTGTGCGTGTCCGGCGTGCAGCGGGGCTTGAGCCGGATTGTCGGGCGCCACATAGTCGTCCAGGCAATCAGGAAGCAGGGTGGTCTGCCGGCGGTCTTGCCCTTCAACGAAACGCTTCATCTCGCCCTCCGCTGATCAACATCAGCTTAGCAGATCAAGGCGTTTCCACACAGCCTCACATGAGGGTGGGGTGGTCAAGTGGTTTGATCAGGGCATCATCATAGGATCTCCTGTTTTAGAGCGGACGCGCGGGTCTGAGCCTCATCCATGACGCGGCCCATCCCTGGGCACGGTCCACCTCACATGCGGTCGCCATTCAGAACGGCTGCACCATCATCCCGCTTGCGGCGGGCCAGGCTCAGGACGGCGGCACCCTTCTCGAACAGCGGCAGGCAAGGCCAGGGCTGTGTTCGGTTCGCCGACCCGCATCCGCCAGGATTGATCAGATCCTGGAAGATCACTCGATGAGGCAAAGTTCAGGGATCATGCGGCCTTCATCACCGCGCCTTCGATCACCACGCCGGAGGCCACATACTTCCACAGCGCCACCAGAAGCTTGCGGGCCAGCGCTACGATGGTTGTCTTGCGCTGGCGGCTGCCGCTCGCGCTGACCCGGCCCTTGAACCATTGGCTCAGGGCTGAATGCGGCTGGTGGCGCAACCAGAGCCAGGCGAGCTGGATCATGATCGTGCGCAGTCGCGGATTGCCAGCCTTGGACACGCCTTGCTCGCGGTCAATCGATCCACTCTTCCAGGGCGTGGGCGCCAAGCCCGCATAGGCGGCCACCTGCCGGCGGTTGGCAAAGGAGCGGAAAAGGCCCTCCGCCCAGAGGATCCCGGCAATGTCGGCCCCGATGCCCTTCAGGCCCAGCAGTAGGGCCGGAGCGGGGGCCGTCTCGGCGACCCGAGCCCGCTCCAGGAGAGCATCCCGCTCCGCCTCCACGGTCCTGGTCTGCTCCAGCAGCAACTCCAATCGGTCGAGCTCACGCCGGATCTGAGTTTTGAGATGCCGCGGCAAAGGGCGACCATCGCCGGTCGTGAGCGCGTCGAGCCGCTGGCGGCGATCGCGACGCAGAGGTTCGTAGTCCCGGATGCCTTGCGCAAACAGCAGCCCCTTGATGCGGTTGACATGCTGCACCCGTTCCGCCGTGAGGGTCTGGCGCTCCCGGCTGATGCGGCGCTGATCCTCCTCCTCTGGGGTGGGCGCTTTGACCATGGCACAGACCCGCGGCTCGCCGCGCTTGTAGGCCAGCAGCGTGCGCACCAGGGCTTCGCCATCGATCCTGTCGGTCTTGGCGCGTCGCCGCCGGCGGGAGGTGGCGATCGAAGCAGGGTCCACGACATAGCTCTCGATGCCTTCGCTGAGCAGAACCCGGTGAATCCAGAACCCATCCAGACCGGCTTCATGAATGGCGATGATCGGAGGAACCTGACCGGTGCGAGCCTGTGCCTTCTCCTGCAACTGCGCAAACCGCATCAGCAGCCCGGCGATATCACCGGCTGGCGTCGCATGCTTCGACATCTTCTCGCCGGCCCCGGGCGACAGCGAGGTGATCAGCCAGACGGAACGACTGAGTTCCATTGAGACGAAGATCGCGCCAAGATCGGTGCGGATAGCGGTCTGCATGGGCCGGTGATCAAGTGACATGGGTCGCCTCCAGAGTGGTGGGTCAGCAACCTCACTCTGCCACCAGGCAGGCCGCTATCCACCCCTCATAGGATCTCGACCCAAAGCGGACAGAGACGCTTTAGGTTCGCTCCCCCATAGCGACGCCCGGGTGAGACAGCCCACCGATGGGTGGAGAAATGCATGAAGCTACCTATCTCGGAAATGCGCTGGGCGGAAAGGCCGGGGTATTGGCTTCAAAGCGATAGGAACACGCTATGGCAAAGAATACGATCTGTCTCTGGTATGATAAGGATGCCGAGGCTGCGGCCCGCTTCTACGCCGAGACCTTTCCCGACAGCGCGGTGCATGCCGTGCACCGTGCGCCCAGTGACTACCCGGCCGGCAAGGAGGGTGACGTATTGACGGTCGAGTTCACGGTTGCGGGCGTTGCCTGTCTCGGCCTCAACGGAGGGCCGGCATTCAAGCACAACGAGGCCTTCTCATTCCAGATCGCCACCGACGATCAGGAGGAGACCGACCGCTACTGGAATGCCATCGTTGGCAATGGTGGTCAGGAGAGCGCGTGCGGCTGGTGCAAGGACAGGTGGGGTGTGTCCTGGCAAATCACGCCACGCGTCCTGACAGAGGCGCTCGCGGCAGGGGGCGCTGAAGCCAAACGCGCGTTTGAGGCGATGATGGACATGAAGAAGATCGACGTCGCCGCAATCGAGGCGGCGCGCCGCGGTTGATGCTCCATCCCTGCTGGCGGCAAAGTCGCCAGCAGTAGTCCGCTCCTGGCACGGCGCTGAAGTAACGCTTTGGTCCCGTCGTTGGGCCTAAACGAACATCCAACATCCCAAGTAGATCTGTCCGCCTACGAGAGACAGGGTACGTCAGTGAGGGGTCTGCCCACGCTTATCTTTTTGCGCAGGCGCCGGATGACGACGCAAGGCCTTCCACAGAACAGCGACGAACAGCATGGAGATTGCTGGCCAGTGGAACCAGATCTCATGCAGGCCACTGAAGACGTTGATCAGAAACAGGAACACGCCAATCACAAGGGCTGCCCGGAGGGAGCGCGGCAGACCCACCAATTGGCCAAAGCGGCCCGGCATTAATGTCTTTGACCCGGCTCTGTTGCGAGATGACGGAGTGCCGATGATGGTACTGGCGAGCGTTGGGGCAGGCTCCGCACCGTCCTTGGATCCGGGCTGGCTGAAGGTTGTGCCGCCCACGCTCACTCGGTAGCTCGCCACGGGAGCAGCCACGTTCTTCATCTGCTGCGGGCCGAGATAGTCGAAGCCGACGGACATGCGGAAGGTCTGCGGAGAGGGCGCGGAGGCCTTGGGAGCCGCGGCCGAACCGTCCCTCGTTCAAGTTGTTCGTGTCCTAGAACGATCGGGCGCTAGCCGCTTCTCGGCGGGTATGGAACAGCGAGGCGTGCCTAGGAGCGGTCAATCCCGACCCGGATCCCATACCGAATTAGGAGCGTTCCCGGAGCGAGCCGTAGAGCAGGAGGACGCGGGGAGGGTGCGTGGATACCCGCGCTGGCTCCAGCTTGCCGAGATCGAGCACATCCAAAACGGAGAAGTCGACGTTGGAAAGATCACTCACCGACCATGGCTCCTGATTTCGAGGGGACCCGTTCAGAACTTAGCAGCCACTGCATCAGTGCCATTGCTCCCAGAGCTCCGAGAACCTGCGCGACGATGAACATCGGCACGTCGCCCGGCGCGATCCCGGCGAAGGTGTTCGTCGACGCCCGGGCGATCGTCACGGCCGGATTGGCGAACGAGGTCGAGGCGGTGAACCAGTAGGCCGCCGTGATGTAGAGCCCGACCGCATACGGGATCGCCTCGATCCGGAAGCGGACGACGGACAGGATCGTGACAAGCAGCCCAAAGGTAGCGACGAACTCAGCAAACCACTGTGCTGGTCCGGTCCGGGCGGTCGCAGCGAGCTGGAGCAGCGGCAGGTCGAACATGCCGTGGGCCACCAGGGTGCCGAGACAGCCGCCGACGATCTGGGCCACCGTGTAGGAGCCGATCTCGGGCCAGGGCAAGGCGCGGTTGAGGCTCATGATCAGCGAGACCGCTGGGTTGCAGTGGGCGCCGGAGATCGGTCCGAGGCCTAGGATCAGCACCGCCAGGATCGCTCCGGTCGGGATCGTGTTGCCGAGCAGCGCCAGGGCCACGTTCCCGCCGGCGAGCCTGTCGGCCATGATGCCTGAGCCGACCACGGTGGCGACGAGCAGTCCAGTCCCGAGCGCCTCGGCGGCGAGGCGCTGCGCGGGCGCAAAGGTGTCGGTCATGCGCTGGCCACGCGGCGTCCATTCTCGTCCACCACGCGCTCGCCGTCTTCCTTGACGAACTCGCCCTACTGGGGTGGCAGGAGGTCGAGGACCGCCTCGGACGGACGGCACAGGCGCACGCCCTTCGGCGTGACGACGATGGGGCGGTCGATCAGGATCGGGTGGGCCATCATGGCGTCGAGGAGTTGGTCGTCTATCAGGGACGGATCGTCGAGGCCGAGTTCCTTGTACGGGGTTCCCTTCTCGCGGACGACCTCACGGACCGGGATGCCCATCCGATCGATGAGCTGGCGCAGCAGGAGCCGCGTCGGCGGGGTCTTCAGGTACTGGATAATGTGCGGCTCGATCCCGGCGGTGCGGATCAGGCCGAGCGTGTTGCGGGACGTGCCGCAGTCCGGGTTGTGGTAGATGATGACGTCCATCGGGAATGACCTCGGGTCGGGCGGAAACCGCCGGGGAGCAGGGGTGAGGGACGTCACCCTGCGTCCTTCGGAGGGCAGCAGGGTGACAGGGCATCGATCAGCGGGGCGCACAGGCCTGGGTGCTCGCCGCAGCAGTCCTTGAGCAGGAAGGTCACCACCTCCCGCAGGCGGTCTAGGTCGGCGCGGTAGATGATCGAGCGGCTGCGACGCTCGGAACGGACCAGCCCCGCACGGGAGAGGATGCCGAGATGCGACGACAGGGTGTTGTGCTGGACCGCCAGCTCCCGGGCGATGTCGCCCGCGGGCAGGCCGTCCGGTTCGTACCTCACCAGGAGGCGGAACACGTCGAGGCGGGTCGGCTGGGCGAGGGCCGCGAGGGCCTGGATGGCGTTCTCTGATTCCATAAGTCTCGACATATGGAAGTGTTGTCACCCGGTCAAGGGTCCGCAGGCAGACGCGCACATCCGTGTCGACGGCTACGCCCTTCGAGGGGCGGCCCGCCTGTCTCAGTGTTGGGATTGCCGGCACTATCCGTGGTCGGCCAAGACCTCGATGATCCGGCACTCGGAGACCTGACGGTTCTCGCAGGCGACCATGTCCTCTAGCTCGTCCCGCAGGGCGGTCAGGCGGGCGATCTTGTCGTTGACCGTGGCGAGGTGCGCCTTGGTGATCTCGTGGACTTCGCCGCAGGAGCGATCCGGATGGCTGGCGAGGCCTAGGAGCTGGCGGATGGCCTCCACCTCGAACCCGAGTTCCCGGGCATGGCGGATGAAGCGCAGCCGCCTAACGTCCTGCGGCCCGTAGGTCCGACGGTTGCTCCCCGTCCGGGGCGGCTCGGGCAGGAGGCCGACGCTCTCGTAGTACCGGATGGTCGGCACCTTCACGCCTGTCTCGGCGGCCAGCGCGCCGATCGGAAGCGGCTTCATCGCGAAAATCCTCTTGATCCTCTAGTCGCTAGAGGATGTAGGGTCGCCCCGACTCGAAAGGCAAGGACTGAACGATGACGACGGATGTCGCCACCCAAAGGATCAGGTATCGCGTCGACGGCATGGACTGTGCCTCCTGCGCCCGCAAGATCGAGACCGCTCTCACCCGCGTGCCTGGGGTTTCCGACATCGCCGTGAACGTCTCGACAGAGACCCTGCGCCTGCGGGCCGGGGCCGAGGCCAGCGAACACGTCGAGAGGGTCGTCCGCGACCTCGGCTATGGCATCACCGCGCTCGAGGAGGGATCCCGGCCCGACCACGAAATCGGATCGGCCCGATGGTGGCAGTCGCCGAAGGGGCGGCTGACGATCCTCTCGGGCCTCGGACTCGCGGCGGCATGGGCGCTGGCGGCCTTCCTGCCGGATCAAGCTCCCTGGCTATACCTCGCGGCCATGGCCATCGGCCTGGTGCCGATCGCCCGCAGGGCGGTCGCCGCCGCCGTGGCCGGGGCGCGATTCACCATCGAGACCCTGATGACCATCGCCGCCGTCGGCGCGGCGACCATCGGCGCGACGGAGGAGGCGGCGATGGTCGTGTTCCTCTTCCTCGTCGGCGAGCTTCTGGAAGGCATCGCCGCCGGGCGCGCCCGTGCCAGCATCAGGGCACTCACCGCACTCGTCCCGAAGACCGCCTTCCGCGAGATGGATGGTCAGGTGCAGGAGGTTCAGGCCGACAGCCTTGTCGTCGGCGATATCATCGTGGTCCGTCCCGGCGACCGCGTTCCGGCGGATGGGGAGATCCTTTCGGGCGAGAGTGCCCTGGACGAGGCACCCGTCACGGGCGAGAGCACGCCGAAACGCAAGGTCGAAGGCGATGGCGTCTTCGCCGGCACCATCAACACCGACGGCACCTTGCGGGTGCGGGTCACTGCCGAGGCTGAGGACAACACCATCGCGCGCATCGTGCGCCTGGGGGAGGAGGCGCAGGAGAGCAAGGCCCCGACCGAGCGCTTCATCGACCGCTTCTCGCGCTACTACACCCCCGCCGTTTTCGTCGTCGGTGCCTTGGTGGCCATCGTGCCGCCGCTTCTCTCCGGCGCTGCTTGGGGCGAGTGGATCTACAAAGGCTTGGCGATCCTGCTGATCGGATGCCCCTGTGCCCTCGTGATCTCGACCCCGGCGGCCATTGCGGCGGGCCTCGCGGCGGGTGCCCGGCGCGGGCTGCTGATCAAGGGCGGAGCTGTACTCGAGACCCTCGGCAAGGTCACGGCGGTCGCCCTCGACAAGACCGGAACCCTGACCGAGGGCCGTCCACAAGTTACCGACGTGCTCGCCTTCGGGGATGCCAGTGAACGGGATGTCCTGGAGGATGCGGCGGCCCTCGACGCCACGTCGTCTCATCCTATTGCCAAGGCCATCGTCGCGCGGGCGCGGGCGGAGGGCATCGACGTCGCTCCCGCCGTCGGCGTGATGGCGCTCGGCGGAAAGGGCGTGAAGGGACGGTTCCGGCGGCGTGGCTTGTACCTGGGCTCACCCCAGGCAGCGGCCGCCATCGCTCCGCTCTCTCCCGAAGCCGAGGCCCGGATCGGTGCCTTGCAGGAGGGGGGCAAGACCGTTTCCGTCCTCCTCGTGAACGACTCTCCCGTAGGCCTGATCGCGGTGCGCGACGAGCCGCGCGAGGACGCGCTGGAGGGCCTGGAGGCGCTCAAGGCGCGTGGGATCACGTCGGTCATGCTCACCGGCGACAACGCCCGGACCGCGGCAGCCATCGCCGGCACGCTGGGCGTGGCTCCCCGGGCCGACCTGCTGCCGCAGGACAAGCTCCGGATCGTCAATGAGTTGAAGGCGCAGGGGCAGGTGGTCGCCAAGGTCGGTGACGGCATCAACGACGCCCCGGCGTTGGCCGCCGCCGACGTCGGCATCGCCATGGGCGGCGGCACCGACGTGGCGCTGGAGACGGCGGACGCTGCCGTCCTGCACGGGCGCGTGGTAGACGTCGCCCGCATGATGCGCCTGTCACGGGACACGATGGCCAACATCCGCCAGAACATCGCGGTGGCGCTCGGCCTCAAGGCCGTGTTCCTGGTGACCACCATCATCGGCATCACGGGCCTATGGCCGGCGATCCTCGCCGACACCGGGGCGACGGTGCTGGTCACGGCCAACGCCATGCGCCTGCTCGGGGCCGGAAGCCGGACGTGATGCCGCTCCCTGGCTTCCAGTCGCGCTCCTCGTCGTCCTCGGCGGCGCCTTCGCGGTGCTGATGGGGTGGGGGCACGCCGCATGGTCGCGGCATTCACGCTTGGCGGGATGTAGGCACGACAATCCTGATTGCTGTCGGCTCAAAGGCGCCCATCCTTCGAGCGCAGATATGCGATCAGATCGGCACGTTCGTCCTGCGCCTCGACGCCCGGAAAGGCCATGCTGGTCTTCGGCACCAACCTGTATGGAGCCGCCAGATAACGATCCAGGAGGGCCTCGCTCCAGCGCTCCTCCTGTTGGGCGAAGGCTCGCAGAGCAGGGGAATAGGAGAACCCATCCTGCGACGCGATCCTGCGGCCGACAACCCCGTGCAGGTTCGGGCCTTGCAGGTTCATTTCGTCCGGCTGCACGGAGTGGCACGAGTATCAGTACTGGAACACCTTCTCGCCCCGCACCGGATCACCACCGTCAGCGTGCGCGCCCATGGCGGTCATTCCAAGCGAGAGAGCGAAGGGCAGGACGGGGTGCCGGATCACTGCGACTGCCGGGCCGTGCGGATCACCATCAGCCGGTCCGCCCCCGACTCCGGCAGCCAGACCTCGCCGGGCCGCCCGAGGATCTGGCGCACATTGGCGTCGGCCTGCGACGTCGGGTAGCTCGTGAATTGCTCGGTGGCCGGATCGAAGGACAGGATGGCGTCGGCGCCCCAGTCGGACACCCAGACGATGTCGTTGTCGTCGACATAGACCGCATAAGCCTGTGCCTTGTCACCCGGCAGCTTCCATTCGCGCCAGACGTTCGTCTTCGGATCGTACAGCCCGAGCTGGCCGGCATTCCACTCCGAGACCCAGATCCGCCCCTTTGAGTCGGACCACACGCGGCGGGCGCCCTGGCCCTTCGTCGGTGGTTCAATCACCGTCGCCTCGCCTGTCGCCCTGTCGATGCGGGCGATATGGTTGCCGGCAAGCGAGGCATAATAGACGTCACCCTCGGGCGTGGCGGTGATGCCATAGGGGCCTCGGCCCCGCGGCGCCTTCCAGACTTTCATCTCGCCGCTCCGTGGGTTCAGCCGACCGTAGAAGCCGTTTTGCCCTGTGAACCAGTGCACGCCGTCCTTGTCGAACACGGCGGTGTTCAGGTTGGTGTAGCCGGTGTCGTCGGGAAGCCTCCAGGCCGTCACCTTCTCGGTTTGTGGATCGACCCGCACGATGGCGTTCTGTCCACCATCGGTGAGCCAAGCCGCCCCGTCGGGCCCTTGGATCACGCCGTGCGGGGCCGATTTCGGCCCGAGCTTGATCTCGCGGCTCTGTCCCGTGCTCGGATCGAAGATGCCGAGGGCACTGTTGCGCTGGGCCGAATACCAAACCTTGCCGTCCGGGGCGGGCGCCACGTCGTGCGGATAGGCGCCGTTGGGCAGCGGGAAGACTTGCCGCGACTGCTGGGCGGATCCCGAAGTGTTGAATGCGAGAAGGACCAAGAGGGCAAAGGCGATGCGGCAAGCCGGCAACATGGCGGAATCCTCCTGATCGGCAGTGAGACCATGCTCCGGATTTATGTCACCATTGCGCTGGCACGGGGTTCGATGGAGCAGCCCAATGTCTGACGCGCGGCAGGAGCACTGGAACAGCATCTTCACGACCAAGGCGGAGGATGCGGTGAGCTGGTTTCAGGCGACGCCGGAAACCTCCCTGCGCCTGATCCGCGCCTGCAACCAGCCGAAGGACGCGAGCATCCTCGACGTCGGGGCAGGGGCCTCGCACCTGCCGGATGTCCTTCTCGCCGAAGGGTTCCGCAACCTCGCCGTGCTCGACGTTTCGGATGCCGCGCTAGCCAAGACGAGGGCCCGCCTCGGCGACAAGGGGCAGGCGGTCCGCTTCATCGTGGCCGACCTCGCCGCCTGGCAGCCCGACCTCACCGTCGATGTGTGGCACGACCGGGCTGTCCTGCACTTCCTGACGGAGGAGCGGGATCGGTTGCGCGCCGAGCATGTCGACCGGCTGCTCGCGGCCATCCGCGACTTCGCGGAGCATAGCAGCATCGACCGCTTCTTCGGCTCGGTCGATGCCTACCGACGCGGACGGGCCAAGAGCTGGATCACGCATGGTGGCCAGCTTGCCGTCATCCTCTACCACCGCGGCCAGTCGGAGCGGCAGCCGGCGAAGACGATGCCGCCTTGGGCCGTCCGCCCGCCGGTCCAGCCCGAGATGCGCGCGCTCGTCGACCGTTGGCTGGATATCTCAAGGCCGGTGCTGCGCCCCAACACCCTATACCACCGAGAAATCTCGCTGCGGCGGCTCCTCGAGTATCTTGCGACCGCAGCACCCGAGGTGCGCAGCTTCGCGCAGGTGACCCGTGATCACGTCCTCGGCTTCCTGGCAGCGATGGCCGAGGACATCCAGCCGACGACAGGCCGCCGGCTCGCCACGCACACCCGGCGTGGCAGGACGTCGGATGTCGCGCTGTTCTTCCGCGATCTCGTTGTGCTTGGCTGGGAAGGGCCGGGGCAGTTGCTCATCGACTCCCGGGACAAACCCCGCGCTGTCGGTCGCGTGCCCCGCTTCATCCCGCAAGCGGAGCTCGACCAGATCATGGAGGCGATCCGGGCGCTGCCGTGCCCGTATCAGCGCGCAGCGCTCCTGACGCTGCGCTGGTCGGGCGCACGGCGTGGCGAGGTCCGCCGCCTCTCCTTTGACTGCCTGGACCGCTATCCCGACGGCACGCATCGACTGCGTCTGCCAGCAGGCAATACCTACAAGGAGCGCACGGTCCCGCTCCACGACGAGGCAGCCGAGGCGCTGCGGGGCGTCATGGTCTTGCGGGCAGACACCCCGGACCGCTGGTTCACCGACGAACTGACCGGCGGCCGGGTCCGCCACCTCTTCGTCGCGCGGGGCAAACTGATATCGGCGTACTATCTCTTCGAGACGGCGCTTCAGCAGGCCTGCCGCAACGCCGGTCTCGTGGACGCGTCGGGCCACGGCACGATCAGCGCGCATCGCTTTCGACACACGCTCGGTACCCAGCTCGCAGAACGCGGCGCCAAGCTCGACACGATCATGAGCGTGCTCGGGCACCAGCGGACAAGAAGTCGTGAAAGCTGGTTTTGAATTCAGCTATAAACTCGTTCGTGATCGACGATGCTTTGATGTGCGTCGGGAGTACCAATGTCCATGTAATCGAGATTGGAGGGTCGACTGGGC